>Ga0123352_10005196_pt1 | contig 19496 bp, 14 predicted proteins | sample TergutLab28metaG_FD_89700 | JGI IMG/M metagenome (GOLD analysis project Ga0123352, IMG submission 89700) | Labiotermes labralis P1 segment gut microbial communities from Petit-Saut dam, French Guiana - Lab288 P1 | ecosystem: Host-associated > Arthropoda: Insects > Digestive system > Gut ... | reverse complement strand
CTGAAAGGATATACCATCATAGAAGATGTTGAAAGTGGTTGCCTCCTGCATCAATACACAGCTGCGCATGTCTAATCATGTTGAGGTATACCCGATGTAACATAGTGATTTTGATGGCTGCAATTGCATGGCTGATGTTGTCCTTCAGTTCCCGTAACGTATGGTACACGAATCAAATCCACACACGATACAGGAACTGAAGGACAACATCAGCCACGCAGTTGCAGTCATCAAAATCACTATGTTACATCAGGTATACCTCAACATGGTGACAGCATGACTGTTGACTAACTGTTCAAACACTCTACGCAATATACATACTAACGCCAGAGAAAATATCACAAGGAAATGTGTAAAACGAATGGTGGGCTACTTTTTTGTGGCCCACCCTGTAGTATTTAATTATTAATACCAGACAAGAAATTTTTGTGTTTTTCTCTTTTTCAGAGCAATTATGATGCAAATGTAGCAATGGAAGTAACAATTTGGAATTAGTATATGCACCTCCCATTGTTGTGATCTGTACTATTGTCACTTCACAATACATTGAAAACTTGAGAACAATTAGAGATTTCTTACAGTGGTAAAATTGTGTGCAACTTTGAGCAGATCCATACAGCCTTGAGCATCAGCAAAGAATCGTATACCAATACAATTTGAAGGATGCAGCTGCTTCATAAGGAAGGAACAGCAAGCATCCACAACTGCAGTGAGCTGCAGAAGGCAGGCTGTGCTCAAGAGGGTTTCCACTGTGTCCTCTTGCAGTTCAATGGAACCTATAAAAGAATAAAGTAAAAAATTCATTGGCACTTCCTTCAAATACTTGTTATTTTTACACAGCCAAATATCAGCAACTAAAAAGGTAAAGCAATTCCGTTACAGGCCTGGAGTGGCCCAGAGGGTTCCAGGAAGTTAAGGTTCCCAGATTTCATGACAACAGCACAGGATGGTGGTAAGGTTGTCAGCCTTACACACTGGCCGAGTCAACCCCAGGGCCAAAGTGCGATTGGAAGGATTTTATGTCAATGAAAAATTCCATTGACACCAGCTGGGATCGAACCAGCGGCCTTCCGATTTGTAGCACAGCATCTTAACCACTGTGCCACCGTGGTCCCCAAATATCAGCAACTATGTCAACTTAAATTCCTTTACAACCATAACACAATGGTTGTCAATATCGTGTAAGTGAAAGATGAATGTTTGCAGCCTGATTTATAAACTGTTTCGCTGCACCATGTTCCTCAGTTGCTATGATGTGACATCACCTGCAGCATTCTGAAGCTGATGGAATTCATGCAAGTGCAATTTGAGGTCTTGGAGCAGCAATCATGAAGGCTGCTTAATAGGACTGCTACACCCTGCTCCCTTTGCTGTTCACACTGTCTTCTACATTGATCATGGAAAACATGATCAGCATTCCTTCTATGCATCTTCATATTATGCTACACCAAATGTGGTACATTAATTATCTGTTAGTGGCAATGAGTGAGCTGTTTGGTACTGTAATGATCATAAACCTGGCATTTTCAAACAAACAAACAAAAACGCAAATATAAATTTACAACTCATACTTCCAAAAGTCTAGAGACCACAGCAAATTATCTAGGTGCCACAGCAATCTGGTGCCTAGGATACGTGAAGTCCTGCTCCTTTCTTTTATTTTTCCAAAGACTGGTAATACTAACATTACCTACATAAAGTTATTCAGCACAAAAGTTATCTTAAGTCAAGAAAATACAAACATCCTAGAGACTAACAAAAACTTGATTTTTTGTGAACATTTTTATTGGTATATAATTTACAGGCTTCACAGTGAATGAATGCAATAAAATTTTCATGGGCTAGCACCTGCATCAGATGGTTAATGGGTGAGTAAAAACCAACGTTTCAAAGGCCCATCTCTGCCCTCGTCATTAAAGAAATGACTCGGTCTCCTGATGATGAGGTTAGAGATGGTCCTTAAAACGTTTGTTTTTACTCACCATTTAACCATCTAATGTGGCTGCCAAATCAAGAAAATTTTATTGGATTTTTATTGGTGTTTGCAAAATAAATGACACACCAGTGATGGTCCTTCAATGGGCAATATTCACACAAAGTATTTATTGTCTGAAAATTGGACTACTGTGTTACAGCATGTCAGTAGGACATGAGATATCCAATAGAACAAAAATACAGGATCCACATGTAACATGGTATAACTACAGCTCCGCCAATCATCAGTGTATCAGGTTTTAAATTTAATAAATACATCTTCTACATTTACTGTAACAGAACATCATTCAAATCAGTAGGCCACATGCTTTTTAGAAATGGAGTATATGAATGCTATACCAGTATAACAATAGTGGACAAGCATCGACAGTGCATCTCCATCAATGCCTTGCAGAACCACCTCATTCTGTTTTGCTTCACGGAGATCACTTGTGAACATAGCAGCAAAATATTCTGACCCAGCACTCAGGACAAGACGATGCGCAGGAATACGACGTGAACCTGAAGGATGAGCATCCACAGGGAATTTTTCACCAGCAATCTCTCATTAACTGTTGTAAATATACATAAATAAATTCTCACACATTTAATTCAGCATTGATAGTGGAGGAAGCAGCTCAGATTTTCTTCACTCATATATCAGACATTTAAGTCTGATGAGACATGCTACAGATACCATTAAGAACAGTGGGTGGTTAAAAAAAGGGAATAAAAATCAAGGAAAATAGCTAGAAAAACATGGATTTAACATTTTGGTGTTTACCCAGAGAAATGGTTAATGTGTGAGAATACAATATTGAGTTATTCTTCTGACTATCTGGCAATGCTAGTTTCTCCTGCTGGAGTTGTACAGTACTGAAAGAAGAGAGAAGAAAACAATGACTTACAAAGTGGTAATGGTTAGCAGGGAAACCAACAGATCTTTTATGAGGTGACTTACTTATAACAGCCTATTTCACATATGAAATAGAAGTATTTGCACTTATGCACCATTTATTGTTCTTTGTTCCTTCCTGCAGATCATGGAGCAATCCACAAACAGAATGGAAGTGATGAGCAAATGCCCCTCATGATGGCGTAATAGAAATTAAGAGAAAAACAGTTATCTTATGGTTAACAGGGCTTATTTCTCAATGATAAATCTATATAAATCAAGGACAATCCATAAAAAAAATAATATATATGACTAAAGTATGCCCAAATCTATGCTAGGGGTGTGAGAATTGGACCATGTCGAGTAAGGCAGAGGAAATGCTGCACGCATTCAAGAGGAAGATTTTGAGATGGATTTACAGCCCCATAAAGGATGATACAGGTTGGAGGATAAGCTATAATACTGGAATTTATGATGTATGTATAGATGTGCAAGTTATAGCAGTTATCTAATTCAGAACAATGCAGAGGGTAAGGCATATAATCAGAATGTAGGAACATTGCATACCAAAGCAAGTCCTGCAACAAACAATTCACAGCAAGAAAAGAGTAGGAAAACCAAGGAAAAGATGGAGTGAGTGAGGATGTCATCACTTTACCTGGCACAGGGGCTTGGAAAACTAAAGCCACATATAGAAAACCTTGGAGGCAAAACATTGAGCAGGCTAAGGCTCGATCTGGGCTGTAACATCACTGCAGCAGCAGCAGCAAATGCCCCTGTATTCTGCTTTCCAGTTTCATACCCATCACTCACTAACCCCCAAATTAAAAAAAAAAATTTGAATCTCTGAAAATAATGAAATACTGCTGGCTACACCCTTGAACTCACCATATAAACATTCTTCTCAGTTTAAATAATTTTCCCTCTACAACATCATCCAAAAGACCAAGAATTAAATACGGTTTCAATCTACAAAAACCCCCAATTAAAAATAATTCAACTATGGGGAGAGGGAATACGAGGAAATAGAAGAATAAAACAAAATAAAAAAAATTAATGAAAAGGAAGGAAATACAAACAGACGTGTACTCAGGTCATTGTAAAAAATACCAGAATGCACTGCCATTATTTACATTTACAAGAAAGTTTACTTCAAGGTGGCAATCCAAGTCCTTTCCTTCACGCATTCTAAAAACCATTAATTACCATTGCTTCCTGCAGAAAAAACAGCAAGCCATACCTGCTATTAAAGTGACATCTGTGAGCTGATTCTTGAGCAGATATGTTTCCATTCTGTTGAGACTAGTCTTAGCATGCTGTGCTGAGCGAAAACAATCATCATGGGCTGTCAGGCTTGACAAGCTGTGAACACTTCCTCCATCCCTGGAGTTGATCATTCCCTGCTCAGAGTGGCTGAAATTTGGTATCACCAGGAAGTTGTTGATTCATAAAATTACACAAACTAAACTAAAATGAATGATGTTTGGAAACATAGATTTGTAGTGGTCTTATGGTCAGAAGAACAATTTAATTTACTTTACTTCATATTGCAAAATAAATTAAATTGTTAGGAACAAGACAGTGTAACAAGGTGGCACATTTTTGTAACCATTGTTGTCACAGAAATGTAACAATGCATTCTCTTTACTACTGCTGTTGAGGTATAGAATATTTTGTACTCCTCATACTTTGTCAGCTGTCCTAACATTGTGATACCTTCTAGCTTGAGGAGATGAATTATATGCACATCTTGTGTCACTGCCAACAATATAGCGGTACTTAGGTCTTTGCCTGTAGTTATATATAAAGATTCCATTCATCCCTCGCAAAGAACACTGTGTGCTTTCATCAGAAAGAAAAATGCGTGAATGTCATTTCTAATGGAAGCATATGGTATTCTCTGTGAGGTAGGATCTTAATATTTAAATACAAGTTAGGTCATGTCAACAGCATAGCCAGTATTACAGCGGCCATGGAAACGCCACAATGTGTTACTTTTACGTTGTGGCACTACTTGTCACTGTCACTGTCGAAAGTACTTTTATGTCGCCGGCAATGATGAAATTTACTGACGTATTGACGTAAAGTGCCCCATACTTTTGTCTCATTTTCACCAAACTTTGACTTCCTTGACAGATTTTCATAAAAGTTCCCAACATGAAATTTCTTGAAAAATCCTCTGAAACATGGGGACAGACAGATGAACACGACGGATAGGCGCTTTTTTCACTCACGCATACGTGCCTGAAAACTGTTTCAGATCTGTGGTGCCAACTCAAGAATAAAACAAAACCTCTTCACTATGAACATGAAAACAAAATTGACTGTAATTTCCTTTGTAATAAATTAGAAACATGTCAAGGGTGTTATAATACTACTTTATTACTCAAGGTAATTATACAGGCTACATGTTTCGACTATAGATTAGTCATCTTCAGGCCTATTTTTGTCATTTGAGTCACAAGATGCTATGCACACTTTGGGATCCCATCGTGTTTACATACATGGAATACATAAAATTAAATCATTTGTCTCAAAAGGTGTGACATGCAAATTTGCACAGCAGGATACACTTGGACAGATTACAAAACAAATGCACAAATTGCAAAGCAGTTAAAAATAACACCAATTTTGGACAAATTACTGGAATACAAGAGAAGCTGGATACAACATGTAAATACAATGCCTCGAAATAGATTACCCAGGGTAATGAAACACTACTCCCCAACTGGCAGAAGAAATCATGGTAGACCTTTGAAGAGACTTCTGGATATTTGAGACCGGAATGGGTCAACAAGTGGCCCAACTCCATGACAGATATATGATGATGATGATAAAAAATCACAATCATGTACTTAATTTCATTTTATTTGGCTCAAGAATTTAATCATCTTTCAGTGGAAAAAATCAGTTTTTTATTAAAAATATTTATTTTACTGCTTCTTGGACTCTGCCGCCCGGGAAGGCCGCACCATCCCCCTCCCCCACCCCCACGGCCATGTTCGCTGGCGGTGACTAGATGCCGAAGTTTCAAAGGAGCAGAGTGCCTCCACCTTCAAGGTAAAAAGTCCCGTCTTTTGGAGTGCCTGGGTAAGAAAAGACAGAGGCAAAACGCTCCTCTGAAATAATGCTATTTACCAGCGGACATGCTGCAACATATCAGACTTGAATATGCAAATTCAATTTTTTCATGAAATGAAATAACACCACTAATTCTTTGTGTACGACTTACATGTAAATTAGAACTACTGATTATGTAGTAAACATAAAAAAAAAAAATTGGCAGCGGTGGGATTCGAACCCACGCCTCCGAAGAGACTGGTGCCTTAAACCAGCGCCTTAGACCGCTCGGCCACGCTACCACACACGAACGAGGTCTCACCCAACCCATGTAGTATTACGTACTGTTGCCTTGCTGTACGATAAACGTCATTGAGACTGATGCTTCTGCAAGGTCGCTCTCCATGCCCTTGAGATGCCGAAGAATTATGCTGACTGGTATCAGTGCTATTCAATGGTCTTCTATTTGGCGATGAATTTAACTCCTTCCACATAATATAAGCACCTTTTCAAGTTCTAAAACAATGATAAATTACAAACTAAAAATTCTATTATTTTTTAATCACAACCAACAAGATGCAACTATTTTTAATTATTTATTTCTAAAAGACTCTACATGTTTCCGGTGGTTCCTCCTTCCATCATCAGGAGCACATAACCGTACACACAGCTTGGGGTATTGTCAACCAATACTGCTGCAGGCTGGTATCGTGGATGAGATGGTTAACTGTACACGCAGCTTGAGGTATTGTCAACCATTACTGCTGCAGGCTGGTATCGTGGATGAGATGGAGTTCCATCTCATCCACGATACCAGCCTGCAGCAGTATTGGTTGACAGTACCTCAAGCTGCGTGTACAGTTATGTGCTCCTGATGATGGGCGGAGGAACCACATGTACAGTCGTTTAGAAATAAATAAACCTAAAATTGTTGCATCTTGTTGGTTGCAATTAAAAAATCATACTAACGATGCACGGACACACGAATATCAAATTTAAAAATTCTATCCTCTTCCACTAACGCTAAAAATATAATTTATCTGGAGATATCCACTTTTCAGTTAACGAATGTTTATGTTGTATAAATCGTCTTCTCTACAGAGAACTGATCAATATCCTTCAGGACGGTCCGCTACAGATGAGCATACTTTCTTGTATGTTGCTAACGATTTTTTGTTATCCTATCAAAAACCACTAAGTTCGTAACTACTCCCGCACTTGATGCTTCACAGACGGTTACTAAACGCCTGAAACCGTTCTCTTCAACTGAGGCTCTCTGTTAACTGCCGCTATGGAGTCTGAATACATTAACAATAAACGAACGCCTATCCATCGTGTTCTGCTGTGTACCAAGATGGGATAAAGTTTGTATAAGGCAAACGAGATAGCAATGTCTCAGTTTTCTGGAGCAGTTTCCGTCTAATAGTCCTGCCGCTGATTACACGAAGGAACAAGTTAGGCAATGTACGCATTACGTCTTGCTGCTCTCCATAGTTCTCGAATCAATCACGCCAGTTTGCTTGAGTAACTTCTGCAGCAAAACGAGAGACGAATATAGAAACTGTTTCCACGGCAATGCAAATTTGAGTTCTATTTTGTATTGTTCAGCGCGTCCGCAAAGATACGAAACGTAATTATTACCTTCGTCAAGTCCGGCAGTCCGTCTGGAACAACTCGTTTCCCAACGGACAGATTTTTTTGTGAAATATTATATTGGGGACCTTTATTTAAATCTGTAAGGAAAATTCCAGTCTCGATAAAATCGGACAAAATTATTGTGCACTGTAAATGCACACGTAAGTACATTTTATATCGTTCACAGCGACATACGTAGCTGAGCAACACAACAGAGAACTCGCAGTTCTGCGTCGACGACGCCGTTGTAAGTAGTCGTGTATCTTTTCGCTGCAGAAGGTATTCACGCAAAATGTCTCGATTAATGCGTTTGTTAAGACGAGTAAACATTCAGACACGCCACAATGTTACGCTATATGCACACTGTCTATATTGGCAGAAAACTGAAAGAAAGACATAAGAAACATTTTATTCTGTATAGAAGAAAGACGGATTACTACATTACTTATTTAAAAACGAACTTGGAAGTAAGTATTGCACGCACAAATAGAATACATACAAAAAAAAAACTTCCTGTACCGGGAATCGAAACCGGGCCTCCTGGGTGAGAGCCAGGTATCCTAGCCACTAGACCATACCAGACAACGCAGTGCTCCTTCCGCCAAACCCATCCGCCGAATACGGCAAATCATAACAAAGAAAACGTTATGGAAGACCGATGTAACGAATTTCCATTTTGGTTCCCAAATTCAATAAGTTCCATAAATGGAAACGGGGCGTTTCAAATACACAGAAAATGATTTTTCGGGGCATGTTCGGATATTCGTATTCTGGACCCTTCTCAGATAATCACACTCTTTATCCACCTCGGTCACACTTTCTAGCGCGTTGGTAAAGTCACATACAATTCTCCACACAAACAATCTCTACGTGCCAAAAGGCATTAGTCTGCTAGGACAAAAGGCAGTACAAAATACTCATACTTTGTACCTCAACTACATTACTAAAGCGAATGCACTGTTGCGTTGCCATACCAACACTGGTTACGCCAACGCGTCAAATTGTCAAGCTGTTATGCACGTTGCTCATCTTGTTTGTTACCGATTACAATTCTGCACATATTATACGCACGTAGATGGCTGTTATCTGTTGTTATTATGGTACGGTGTTAGTTTCCTTTGAAGAACCTGTTATTTATACGTCTAAGGCGATTTTGTTAAATTTACCAGTCACAAATAACATCCAAAATTCACCCCATCGAAATATTTTTAACTGCTGACTTGAATATTCCGTACAAAATTTGTGGGGATATTCACAATCCACCCACACCAAATTTCATACATACTTCTACAAAAAAAATCGTTGAGTATTATGTTATGACTGCTCGTTTTTATAAGGCACGTTCCCAAATTTGAGGAACGTGACCATTAGCTTCGTCGTCGTTACGCATGTATCGAGGCCGTTCCCACCCAACGGTTTTAATGACAATTCGTACTTGGAGGGGGGGGGGCTTTTTATTAAAATCTGTCCAGAAAATTCAAGTCTGATTAATACCGGACAAAAATATGGGACACCATAGATGGACAGCTAAGCGCGTTTGATACTGTTGTCAGCCACATATGCAGCTCAAAAATACAAAAAAGAACTCATTGTTGCGTTTCCAAGGCAATGCTTTCAACATTCGTCTCCCTTCTTCCTGAAAAAGTTCTTCATACAAAATGGATCAACTTATATGTGTGTTAATGACAGGAAAGATCCAAACGCGTGACGTGACGTTAGAGTACAATGGTTATCGTGTTGTAACTAAAATCCTAACTAAAGGATCCACCTAATGTAACATAATGTAGCGTAACTAACCCAACCTCACCTTCAACAGAATCGAGGATCTTCAGATTCTGCGCTATATGAACATACCACAGATTCTATTCAAATTTCGCGCCAACAAAGCCTGCAAACGCACCGAGACCGTCTTACGCATGTCACCATATTCTCTAAGTAGCCATATCGTATATAAGTTATTACGTAATATTATAATTATACAACAAATTACCGTATTTTATTTAGGTTTAATTAAAATTATTATATAAAAATCATATACCTAACAGACATGATATGTAGCGAAATAGAATGATATCACAACATCCCATGTGGTCTAGTGGCTAGGATACCTGGCTTTCACCCAGGAGGCCCGGGTTCGATTCCCGGCATGGGAATTTTTTTTTCCACCCCTGCCCCTTCGGTTTATCATATACGATGTGCAATTTCTTCTGAAACAACTGCGTAACTGCAATACATACCTAACCATGCGGTCTATTCTATAACAACACACAGACACACATATGCCTACATTATCATTCCTGGAAAGCATATTCCCTAAACAAGCGTCAGGCTTGACCTTGGAATGAACCTTTGTAACGATGTATGCGACAGAAAAATAGACATAAGATTTTAAGCATGGAATGTGAGGAGAGTGTCACTGAATGCAACAGCCAGAGAATAAATGCAGTATAGCTTGGATTAAGTAGTTTTACAGGAGGTCAGATGTGACAAGGAAGGCACTGAACGGTCAGAAAATAAACATTTTTCTATAGAAAAGGCAATAAAAAGAATCAGTTATGGCAGGAAACGTTTGCACACAACAGGATAAAGTCAGCAGTTGCAAGAGTAGAATTTGTTAGTGACATGTAGTGCCAAGAGGTTGATGGTGCAATATTATTGATCTTAATGTGCATGCACCTCCTGAAGACAAAAGTGATGACTTAAAGGACAGTCTCCATAAACAATCAGAGCAAGTAGTCGATCCATTCCATAAGTACCATATAAAAATTCTGTTGAGAGATTTGAATGCAAAATAGGAAGAGAAGACCTTTTCAAACTGACAACCGGGAGTGATAGTTGACATCAAAATCGTAGAAATAATGCTGTCAAAGAAGTCCACTGTGCCACATTAAAAAATGTGTCAAAAGCACAATGTTGCTGTATCGAAACATTCATAATCACACTTGGACTTCTCCTGATGGGACAACTCACAATCACATTCATGATATCTTGACAGGCAGCAGAAGGCATTCAAGTTTACTTCATGTCTGACATTTCAGTGCAGCTCATCATCATCATCACCACCACCACCACCACCATCATTATCATCATCATCACCACCACCACCATCATCATCATAATCATTGTCATCATCATCATCATCATCTTAATTTATTTAGTATTCCAGAGATCCACCAGAGTGGATATAGAACTTTTCATTAGATAACAACATGCATATTACAGAAAGAGTTTCAGCAATAAAATACATATCATAATAATCTGTGATTATAATACATAAATAAGCCAAATCAAGTTTATACAAGGAAATGTAATCAGTTCAGAATATACAGTCAATGAATACGTACATAATGTACCTAGGCAGAAACTTAAAAACAATCTAAGAGTGCTTACATAATGCACATAGACAGAATCTTAAATCAATGTACCACTATAATAAAAATCTTGTGATACAGTACATAATTCACAATTGACTAAGGTACTCTTCCATTGTGTAAAATGAGTAAGTGTATAGAGATTTATTCAAAGCAATTTTGAACTTTTTTTGGTTACCAGCAACGTTATTAATCTCCAAGGGTAAATTATTAAAAATCGTTATCCCCAAATAATAAGCTCCTTTTTATAAATGGATATGTTTGCTTGAGGAAGGTATAAATTATTTCTTTGTCTAGTGTCTAAATTGTGATTTTCATTGTTGAGAAAACATTTTTGTTTTGAACTACAAACATTAGTAAAGGTAACATATACTGTGGTGCCAAAGGCAACATTTGTAATTTATCTGATAATGATCACTATCTGATCATTGCCAGAGTTAGGGAGAGACTGTTAGTAAGTAAATAAGGAGCACAGAAGACAAATGAGGTGGAAATCAGGGAACAGTACCAGCATAAATCTCAAACAAGTTTGCAGCTTCAGATAACTTAGGCAATAGCAGGGTATAAAAAGGATTTGGAAAATATTAGAGGGAATAGTAAAACCTCAGCTAAAGACAGAGTAGGTCTGCATGAATGGAAGCAGCATAAACCATGGTTTGGTAAGTAATGTTCAAAATCTGTAGATCAGAGGAGGTGGCTAAATTTCAGTGGGTACAGGATCTTGATCCACGCCAAATTAATGCAGATAATCTGAACAATGTAAGAAGTAAAACTAGAAGACATGTCAGGCACATGGAAAGATACTCTAATTATGTACTGGCCTCTGTAAACTTTATTTCTATTTTTAGATCTCTGCTACATATTTTCATATTTTTATATTTTAAATTTGTAAAGGCATAACTAATTTAATAATATATATGCAACACTGCATTTTTGTAACTTCTCCTTCGTGGCTGATATGCCCTTAAAATGGCCCAGGAGGGGCTGAAACATGTAGAAGCTGGAGTGTAGATGGTTAGGAGTTGCTCCCTCAAGAAAGTGTTATGGATTAATTACTACAATTGTATCACACTTAATTAGAAACCTACAGCAGGGTTGCACAAATTTTCCAAAATGTAGGGGCTACCTTAGAACTCTAGCTGCCAGAAGGTGATATGAAGCAAGTTCCACACAAATGACCCACAAATATCAGGTGCCACACCACAAAATTTAGTTGCTTTGGAGACCCAACAGCCAGGATTTGTGCACTGCTGATCGACAGTATAAAGAATAATTTCAACAAATTTATTTCCAAACTGAATAACACTGAGTACTGCTTAGAAACCGTACTATTGAACAACTAATGTAAGGAACAGCAAAGGTTTGGTTTTCTCCATCAAAGGACAAGTGATGTGATAACCGCCATCATCCCTCCTGCTGCTCTGAAGCTCATATTGATGCACTTTTGGACCACAAGATGCAGGAGAATTTTATACAGTACTGTCCAAGAAAATATGTGCATCATATGGCCCAGTAAAAGAATTAGCACTTTTTGAGTAACTGCCATTCAGATTTTATCAATTCAGAAAAGGACTTACAAGAGACAACACTGATTCATAAAGCATTTAGTATACTGGGATCAACAAGGATGCCACTATATGTGTCTGAGATTTGAAGTAAATAAGAGTGAAGGAATATTACATAATACCAGGGTGCTGATATGTCCTTAGCCCGACCAGGAAGGAAACAATCTCGGAAGCATGTCAGGGATGCGCGCGATTTCAACAACATTGAGACACGTGCTGTCATCAAGTTTTTTCCCTGCAAAGCACGGCACCGAAGGAAATTCACGCCATTCTGACAGAAACACTAGCTTGTTTCCGTCCTGGTCGGGCTAAGGACTTATCAGCACCTCTGTATTAAAAAAACAACAAATAAAGAAACTTTAAACACAAAATGAGGACATGCATGATATCATTGTGTATAATTTTAATCCCCAGTTACATATAATGTTATTAACTTCATAGCACAATTAAAGAAACATCACTTTACCTATCAGGACTAAGCATCTCTTTTCCATCTTGGCTGGGACTGGCCATTGTTCAAATGTCCTGCAAGATATCAAGTTAATTCTTAAATCAGTTAATTATTCCTGTGTTCCATATTCCAATCATAACCATTTTCAGTACAACTAAACAGATCGATGTGTAAAAAGCACCTTAACACAGAAATAGCTCCAGAGAACAGAGTTCTTTTTAAGAAGCTAACAGGTCCTTAGGTAGTCCAGAAATTCCCCACATTTTATGGAACCCAATGTTCATCACTGCATGTAAAACAGCTTATCATTGGTCCCTGTCCTGATCTGGATGAATCCAGACCATATTCTCCTATCCAATTTCTTGAAGATACATGTTAATATTATCCTCCACCTACACTAAAGTCATATATGGTCTCTTTCCTTCATGTTTTCACATTAAAACCCTGTATACATTTCCCTTCTAACCCAGGTGTGAGTCACTGGTTCCACCCATATCACCCCCCTTGCCTTGATCACATTAAGGACACCTGGTGAGCAGTACAAACTGTGATGCACCTCACTATACAGTTTCTCCACTGTATTTTTAATTCCTCCCTCCTTAGCCCCAATATTAGCCTCTACACCTTGTTCTCAACATCATATCCACGTTCCTGTCTGCATGTTCATGAATATCCTGCTTGTGTTCCTCCCTGAATGTGACAGACCACATTTTGTACCCATACAAAACAACACAAAAAATTCGTGTTTTGTTTATGTTTCCATATATCAGACAGAAAGACAGATATTATGAATGGAATGGCAGTGACTTTCCCAGAATTTAATCTATGTGAATGCAATTTTAATTTGTGTTGTTCCAAAATATCTGAATTTGCCATTTTCAAACAATTTATTAGTTATTTTTAAGTTGTCATTCTGTCCTGCATTCTGGTGACAAAAATTAAGCATACACAAAAACTATGGTTTTACATAATTATTGTCACTGTAGGTTTTTTTCCAGGTATTTAATGTAAAAGTTAATATTCTGGATGGGATAAGACACTAATAACATAGACATCCAACTTACATGAAATTTTACAGCTTCTAGCACCAAAACCCACCACCAGACATAATCCTAAGCCAGTTCAATCTAGTTTTATGTGTTTTTCCCCTAACACTCTCAATCTTCCAAGTGATTCCTACTGACAGATCACTACAAAATTTTTGGAGACATTTCTTCTTTTCCCAAGATGATGGAAATAATGTCACAATTAGGGACAGTTAAAATGGTGAGCTCAATGATTTCAATTCAAAGTACCAAGTACACTAAATGTGGGGCCATAATGCATCTAATAAGCCACCCTGGGGAAAACTGGAGAAGTCACCCAAACCAATAAATTACACTTTAATTTTCTTTGTCTCTAAATATGAATATAAGCATTGACATACAGACACATACACATGTCCTTATTTGCATTAGTCATTTACAAGAAAAAAAACAGGATATTGAGTATGTTAATATTCTGGCAAAAAAAAAAAACTCAGCTAAGTAGTAGCAATGGGCTACAGACAGGGTTCAGATATAAGTCTATAACAAATATACATCTTGGTGACACACTAGTAAAAATTATACATACAGATAAAAAAATCTGTACAAGGCTCAACGCATTCATTCAGTTTTCTCACAACTGAAATCAGGTGTTGGTCGAGCCCGAGTAATGCTGACATAATTCTAACCTCTTGAGTTTTTTTTAAACAAAATTTATAAATTTTACATTCGCAGAATTACGGCTATTCTTCAGATAGGATGAAATTGTCTGGTAACAAAAAACTTCACTCTTGACATTGGAATATTCTTAAAAACATTGCATCGGAAATGTACATGTCAAACAATGCCTGTGAATGTAAGTGACTTACGTTAACCATTTAAATGATAAACAATACATGATCATCCTGAAACGTACCCAAATCGCTGCAGGAACTGAACAATTTATTATAACATCTGTCGAACACCAATTTTCTGAGCCTTACCAAAAACATGAATTTCAAAATTTTATTTGTGATGTATATCAACTACTGACCATTTCAAATCAGGATTAAAATTTAGTCCCACACGGTGTACAAATTATTTTATGTAGCTGAATTGACATACGGCACTAAATTGTTTATTAAAACTAACTGTGTCCAAGAAGAACAATTTTGTATAAGTGTGAACTTTCTGTTCACCTAATATACGAAACACACACTGACAATTTTAACTCGTTGCACCGTCCTGGGCCATCCATTGCAACATGGTCAATTGTAATGTACTGCCATCTACGTGGAATGCCGTGCGGAGCATGAACTATTTGTGTGTATTTCTATGAACTGCGTGTAGGTGGCAGTGGAAATACTAGTATATTGATTAGTGATCGCCCCCCCCCCCCCTTCTAGACCCTCTCGGTCTGTTTGTGATGTCCAGACGCATAGAAATGGTCGAGAAACGTAATACGAATTTTTACGAAATTTGGGCATGATACTGTTACAGGAACACTTGGTCACATTTACGATAATATGAAGCTCAATTTTTATTACAATGAGGAACTTTTCAGAAAAAATTTTCGAAGAAAGTCCTATCTTTTGTTTAATAACATTTTTTCTTCCCGGAAATCATGCCTTTTATTACATAAGTGGAAAAAATATAAAAGAGCCAGACGGCCATAGATGACAATAAAACACGGCGCATGGCCTTTGCACACCTGATAGCTAAGGAAAGATTTAAGGCTTTCGCCGCGAAGTAGGTGAAAACTGCCATCTTCTGGTATATTACGCAGCGTAGTATAGTGGTGATTCCTTACCGACGTTTCGGACATAACCTGTCGGTAATACATGCTGCGTAATATCGTAGGAAAGCGCAGTTCTCAGCTAAGGCAAGAGTAAAGACACATTCTTTTAATATTTAACTCTTTAAGCGCCGAGTTAAATCCCATCTGCCATCTGCTGGCATTAATAGGAGCTCACCATATTCTCCACGTTAGCAGGATAAGGATTAATACTTATAGGTTTTCCACGGCAACAACAGTTAGCCGAACGCGCCTCAAAGTTACTTTTATGCGTATATTGCCTGTTTGTTTAGTTTATGTTATTTTTTTTTTGACTGTTGTGATGCGGTGTAAGTATACAGTGGTTGGCGATAGTTTCCAATATGTAAATATATCATAATTTAAGCAATAAATGAGTAATGCAAAGAGAGAGTTAAACAAATTAAATGGCTTAAATATTTACATAAACAAAGTTCTTGAATAAAGTCAAATGATTTGAATATACAAACCCCTAACTAAAGAAGGTATTTAAGCGAATACAATTTAATAAATAAATTATGAAAATGCGTTAAATAAAACAAAATTAACTGAAAATAATGTTATGTAATTTATTGTATAAAATACAAAGGAAAGGATATGTAAATTACACACTAATACTGGTTATATAAATAAACAAATGTCATGAAAAATTTCATTAATTTAATAATATAATTAAATATGTAAAGTATTTAAAGAATAAAATAAAATAAATGATATAAAATAGTTAAACCGAATAAATAAAGAAGAATAAGAATTAGATTATTAGAATGAAAAAATAAACCGTTTACCGAACTTAATGATTAAGTTAATATATAAAAAGTAAAGTATGAATTGAGGAAATAAATTAATTGAACAAACTGGAGTGGTTCGGTAAACGTAATTAATATAGAAATGAAATAAATTACATAAATAAATGGAATAAAATAAATAAATATATAAATAATCATTACATAAATGTATAAATAAAAGACAGAATAAATTAAACAGTTATTTAAATAAATACGTAACTGTAAATAATTGTTTTGAAAATTAAGTGCTTTAACTAATATGAATGGATAAAATAATTAAATTTATTAACTATTTTAAATAAGTTAATTTTTAAATAAAATGCAATGTGTAAGTATACAAGTGTACATGCAGTTAAATAAGAACGGTAACAATGAGTAAAATGAACAAATTACATCAATTATGCATATATATATATTATGTCAACAATTTAATTAAATGAATTAGATGTATAAGATACTTAAATAAGTAATTGATATGGACATGTAAATATATAAATACATTATAAAAATGAATGAACAGAAATTTAAGTAAATAAGTAAATAAATAAATGGATTGAAATAGGTAAATAAATAGATAAAACAATAAAGTAAGAAATAAAAAAAATGAATAAAATAAATATATCATTAATTACGATAATGAATGAATAGCCTGATCTAACCTACCACAGAAAAGTAACGCAGTTTAATCTATCCTAAGCCAACTGTGCCCAATAAATCATAAGGATGTGCTAAGTGTGTATCTGTGGAATGTTAGCGCCGAGTCGCGATCAGTGATGGCAGACTTTCTGTCCGAATTTTGCATGAAACGGACTTCAGAGGGTCACAACTTCTGCTGTTGAAGTGACCTACACGCTCTTACCAGCCACCTGTCCACAGATAAAATTTTTACCGCAAGGCTGAAGTGCAGCTGGCAAATTTCGGTGCCAGTGAACCTCGTAGCGGTGGAGCGGGGAGGGGGGGGGGGGATTTTGAATCTTGGCTACATCGAACAACACAAATGTCGTGGACAATTATTTAATTTCATTACACCTCTTTCATTTTTCCCTACATTTTGATTTACGAACATTCCTAGCGATGATTGCAATCCACCAAGACAAATAAATACACAGTACATGTTACATCCTCTGATATTCTTACGTTTGAACGACTGGTCGTTCAGCTTCCACGCTTCTTTGCCTGGAAGTTAAAATCCGACTTTCGACGAGCACAATTCACAGAAAGTAAGAACGTGATCCTCATATAAACAAAAGTTTCCCTTGTGTTTATCTAAACAGAAGTCCTTGAATTACTGTGGAAGAGAGCCTACGTAACTCCGGCACTTAATGGTTTCTCGTAGCAACCTCTTTACACCGGGGAAAGATACTTCCAGAACTCGCTGAATACGTAGCTGCAAGGGTCCCAGAAATAATCTGGTCTCTGTTATTGGCGCAAAAGCCCCCGTGGACCAGGGCCTCTTCATTCACGAGGATTCTAGATCGCACACGACGAAGCACCACGTTCGGTAGGACTCATCTGGAAGAGTGATTGGTTCGTCGCAGAGACCTCTACCTGACAACACACGACACTCACAACAAACAAACATCCATGCCCCCGGTGGGATTCGAACCCACAATCTCAGCAGGCGAGCGGGCGCAAACTTACGCCTTAGACCGCGCGGCCACTAAGACCACTAAATAGGCCTTTTTAATAATAATAATAATATTTATTAACTGCAGTTGGGTTGTTACCTAGTGGCAGTGGAAGAAGATGAAAGTTTCCTACCTCTGTCTGTCATCGACAGCCGATTCCTCGGTCGTCCGACTAGTATTGAGAGCGCAGCTAGAACAGTCGCAATACTGATAGAGCTATCCCGCGTTAAATATAAAGTAACGACCAGAGAAAATACCAGTGCATTGATGAGAGATACAGAAACGGAGCAAGGCATGGATGGGGCCAAAGTGTCCAATGTGATCTGATATTGATAGTCACGTGTCTATTGACATCAAGTAAGTGTCACATTGCTCAGGATACGTGGGTTTGCACGCTACTATCAACTACTGTTTTAAAACGTATTCTCTTCTTTCCCACAAACTGACATTATCAGCTTTAAATATTATATTGCTTATTGTGATAAGGATGACTTTGTGAACAATAGTCCCGAAGATAATGTTGTTGCCATCGGTAGGCTTACGATACGATCATTCAACAGGAGTAGTGAACTGACACAATACCCGAACTGACGGATATCAGTAAGGTAAATATTGCTAGCTTACACTGGTTGCTACGTGCATTAATATTATCCACATGCTTATAAATTTTAGAAAGTTTAAGAAATCAATACATAAATAAGTTTTCAGTGACGGAGCTAGAATCCACACCCTCACTGTTGTTGATGGTGATGATGATGATGATGATAATAATAATAATAATAATAATAAACTGCAAATGGGCTGTCGCCGGGTGGCAGTGGTTAATATGCACGTACATACGGAGAAAATTTAATTATTTAAACAAGAAGGAGGAATTGCCTGAAGAGTGGAAGGAGTCGATCATAGTACCTATTCATAAGAAGGGGGTAAAACAGACTGTAATAATTATAGAGGCATATCACTTTTGCCAACCACTTACAAAATTTTATCCAACATCCTGTTCTCAAGGTTAATTCCATATGCGAAGGAAATTATCGGGGATCATCAATGTGGCTTTCGACGTAACAGGTCGACTATTGATCATATATTCTGCATCCGCCACATACTTGAGAAAAAATGGGAATACAATGTAGACGTTCATCAGTTCTTTATAGACTTCAAGAAAGCTTATGATTCAGTTAGGAGGGAGGTCTTGTATAAGATTCTCATTGAGTTTGGTATCCCTAGGAAACTTGTAAGGTTAATAAAGATGAGTCTGACTGAAACATATAGCAGAGTCCGGGTAGGCAAGAATGTATCTGACAGGTTCCCT
>Ga0123352_10005193_pt1 | contig 19500 bp, 24 predicted proteins | sample TergutLab28metaG_FD_89700 | JGI IMG/M metagenome (GOLD analysis project Ga0123352, IMG submission 89700) | Labiotermes labralis P1 segment gut microbial communities from Petit-Saut dam, French Guiana - Lab288 P1 | ecosystem: Host-associated > Arthropoda: Insects > Digestive system > Gut ... | reverse complement strand
TTACACACTCACGCCGACTTATTTTTGGTTGTTGGCTTGGGCGGTTGTAACGCTGTTTGGTTTGTTTATGGCGATGTTTTATTCCGAAATTATTGTTCCGCTTTTCAATAAACAAACACCGCTCGAAGCAGGCGAATTGCGCACGGAAATCGAAAAATTTGCCGATAAAGCAGGTTTCAAACTGAAAAATATTTACATAATTGACGGCTCGAAACGTTCCACAAAAGCGAATGCATATTTCACAGGTTTGGGTGCGAAAAAACGCATTGTGCTGTACGATACGCTGATGGATACGATGACGACCGATGAAATTGTGGCTGTTTTGGCGCACGAAATCGGACATTATAAACACAAACATACACTGATAAATTTTGCGCTGAATTTGCCTTATACTTTGCTTTTGTTCCTCTTTTTCGGTTTTGTGTTGCAAAGCGATGTGTTTGCGCAGGCTTTGGGCGGTGAAAAGGCTTCGTTTCATTTGAATGCGTTGGCTTTTGCGATTTTATATTCGCCTGTTTCGATGATTTTGGATATTGGAATGAATGTTCTTTCGCGACGATTTGAGTATCAGGCAGATAAATATGCTGCTTCTTTCGGATACGGTGATTTATTGGTAAGTTCGCTGAAAAAACTTTCGGCAACATCGCTGAGTAATCTCACACCGCATCCGTTGTATGTGTTTTTTAATTATTCGCACCCGACTTTGTATCAGCGGATAAAGAAAATTCAAGCTCCTCCAAACCTCCCCGCAAAGGAGGCTTAATTCAGAGGCTTTAATTAAAATCCTCAGATAGTTTGAAAGCCTCCCTTGTGGGGAGGTTTGGAGGGGATTTTTTAGGCACAATTTTTGTGGAAAATTAAACAGATTATCAAATAAAATGTATATCTTTGAAAATCAAAAATCTCGTTAGAGATTTGATATTGGTAGAAAAAACAGGTAAAACAACAGCGTGCCGTTAGGTACGCAATCAACTTGCCAAGTTGATTGCGTACCTAACGGCACGCCAAACCATAGGATAGTGCTTTTTACCAATATTTTGTCCCTAATGGGGCAATTATGAAATGATAAATAACAAGGCTAAAAACGCAAAATTATCAACAATTTAAATAATATCAATATGAAACAAAACAAGTTTTTTATCAGTCTGTTAATCTGTTTTGGATTAATGTTTGTGGTTTTTTCTTGCAACCGAGAGCAAGAAATTGATTGTTGCCTGCCTCCGCCGCTACCTTGTGCAGGGATGATTGTTTGTGCAGAAACATTTGAAAATACGCCCGAATATCTTGCAGATATTTCAAATTTGAGAATTGAAGGCGATTATTTGAAATTCACGCTTCACGCGAGCGGTTGCAGTGGAAGTTCTTGGGTTGTAAAGTTGATTGCGGGAACTATTCGTCATTCAGTTCCTCCTCATAAAACGTTGCGAATTCATTTTGAGAATAATGAAGACTGCAATGCTTGGCTCGGTAGAGAATTTTCATTCAATATTGAATGTTTACAAGTACCGGGTAGAGCTGTGGTTTTAGGTATTGCAGGTCAACATATTCTTTATGAATATTAAGAAAACAAATTTCTGACTTCTTAATTCTTAATTCTGACTTCAAAAAAAATCTACATTTTATGTTATTAGGAATAATGGGCGCAATGCCCGAAGAAATGGACAAAGTAATTGCCGCAATCACCGAAAAAGAAATTATCGAGCGCGGAAGTCGGCTGTATTATCGCGGAAAATTGTACGGTCAAGACGTGGTTGCCGTTTTTTCTCGTTGGGGAAAAGTGGCGGCAGCAGCAACGGCAACGAATTTGATTTTGGAATTTGGCGTTGATAGAATTATTTTTACGGGAATTGCAGGCGCGATTTCGCCCGAATTGAATATCGGCGACATTGTTATCGGTCAGCGGTTGTTTCAGCACGATATGGACGCGCGACCGTTGATGCGGCGTTTTGAAATTCCGCTCACGGGAAAAACTTCGTTTGAAACGCCCGACGAAAATGTGAAATTGATGAGCCAAGCGGTGCATAATTTTCTGAAAAATAATGCCGATTTTCGCCAAGAACTGACAAAACACAATATTTATAATCTCAAATTGGTTGTCGGCGACATTGCAAGCGGTGATTTGTTTATTTCGAGTAACGAGATGAAGCAGCAAATTTCGCAAAATCTGCCATCGGTTGTTTGCGCCGAAATGGAAGGCGCGGCGGTGGCGCAAGTTTGCGACGATTACGGCATTCCGCTGGTTGTTGTCCGCATTATTTCCGACCAGTCCGATGGCGAAATTCACCTGCTCGAAAGCGGTTTTGTAAATCATCAGGCAGGATATTATTCGTTGGGAATTTTGAAGGAATATGTTGAATTGATATAAAAAAAAATCTCGAAAGTCATTGACTTTCGAGATTTTTTTGTGGTGCCAGCGGTACCGTGAAAACCATTAATAAACATTTGACTATCAGCAATATAAGTAATAACAGGGGACAAAAAAGAAACACGAAAAAACGATGCAAAAAGTGTCTCATTTGTAACGTGCAAAGTAAGTGATAAAATTTCAATTTTCAAACTGATTTTTGAAAAAAATAATCCAGCGGACGGACACCAACACCCGCCCGAACACGAACGCGGAACGAGTAGGGGAACACGCACCCGAAATCATATTTTTTGCTGTTTTGTTTGTGGATTGAAAAAATGTTGTATCTTTGCGGTGTCGAGAGGTGCGCCTCACGGCTCCAAAATCGGCAGTAACAGAAAGTTATTGCCGATTTTGCTTTAAGCAGTAACCGAACAAACTTTAAATTTTAAACGAAATTTAAAGCGAATTTAAAGTAAAACCGCCACAACGGGCGGTTTTCTATTTCTCTAAAAATCATACAACACAACCGAAAGGCTGTGTTGCAGAGATTGCCCAGCTCGCAAGCCCGACACGACAAAGGTACAATAAGTTTTTGAATTACCAAATACCAAAACAAAAAACCGCCCCGAAAAAGGGCGGTTTTCACTCATTCGACACTATAAAAGAAACTTCTAATTTCTTTTGCTGTGTGGATAATTCCCCAATGATAATCACTAACGGGCTGGTTTTGTTCACACCAACCCTGCAAGCATTCAAACAGCAAATCGTCAATTACTTGCGCAATTTCTTTGCCCGTACCGCAACCGTTTAAAACCTCATTTAACGATGCAAGCGCATTTTCTTTGTTTTTAATTAAATCCATTTTGATAAATTTTTGAACATTCGGCACGAAAAAACGGTGTGCCTTTCCCGTTGTTCAAAGTCGTATCAAAATCGGCTTGCAAATATCATTACAATAATTGCACGGGGGTACACACCGTTATAGTGTTTGCGTTAGGCTTTTTAGAATAAAAAAAACCTGCAAAACGCATTTTGCGGGCTTGTTTCCTTTGCCCGATTTTGATATTTTAAAAACTTTGAACGGGGCAAAGGTAGAATTATTTTTTGAATAGCAAACAATTTTTCGGGAAAAAATTATATTTCGCTTGTTTCGGGCGGTTGCTCTAAATTTTTTTGTTCGTGGCTGTTTTCGTCTTTAAATTCTATTTGCATTTGTTGATAATTAGACAATTCCGTTTGTTCGGGTAATTGCCCGTAAATTTCCTCTTTTGTGTTTTTGAGCAACTTACCTAAAAAACGTAATTCCTCGTTTGCCTTGTTTCTGATTTCTTGTTGTGTGTCTATTTGTTGTTCAATCTCTCGCATTTTGTACAGTAGCATTGTGTTGCTTTTCTGTATCACTGCTTTTTCGACTGCAACAAAGTATTTGCGTATCATTTCGCCCGCTTCTGTTCGTGCCAACATTGCTAATCGTTTGGCAAAGTCAAGCGATAAAATAATGTCGTCTGATTTGCTCGTCTCAAATGACGAGTTAATTTCGTTTTGCTCGTCATTTAAGACGAGTTCGCACCAATCTACACCACAAATTGCGTACTCGTTTTCTGTGATGTTTTTTACTTTCCAACGTCTGAAATTGGTTATATTAAAACCAAGTTCTTTGTACAACTCAAATGCTGATACTGCTTTTGTGCCGTCTGCGTTTGTTTGGATTTTTACTAAATCTTTCATTTTCAAATAGTTTTTAAATTATTAATATTGTTCTTTGTTGATGACGACGACGATGTTGTCGTCGTGTTGTTCTAAAATTAAAGTTTGTATATCGTAAATTATTAAGTTATTCATTTTTTTGTATCTTTACAGCCGAAATTTTAAGGTTATGAAATCAAAAGTTTTCATATTCGCAATATTCATTTTCGGCTTTGTGGCGGTGTTTGCCCAAAATAACCGCTCTACTTCGCGCCTGCATATTCAAAACTGTGAGTTGAATAATATACCGCTGTACGGGCGCGTGCAAGTGGTAAATCACAATGCCGATTTTCGGGTGCAAATCGTAAACTCTTTGCCCGATTTGAGGGTGCAAAGAGTTGATAATTTCCCTAACAGATGCGGGCGTTGGCAATTTGTCGAAAATCAGCCCGATTTTACAATTCAGTACGTTACAAGCAACCCCGATTTCACAATACAGTTTGTTGAAAACTTTTCGGGACAACGGCAACGATAACATTAAGCCAACTTAAATGTTAGGTTGTTTCCGTTTCGGGCGGTTGCTCGCAAAATCTACAATATACGAATAACGCCTTAACCGTTTCGTTTTCAATCACTAAAACGCCGTTTCGCTGGTGTGCTGTTAAATTCATTTCGGGATTTAATAATTGAGGTTTGCAGTTACAAGCCACACGCACACGAAAACAAGTAAAGCCTTGTTTCATTCGTTCAATCATTTGCCCCGTCATTTCGCCTCGTTTTTTGAAAAATTGTTTTTCCATTTTCTTGAAAATTTAGTTGTTAGTATTTTGTTGTCTTTTCGGGAAAATTCCCCTTTTTTTACTTGTTTTGTTCTCGTTTTTGTCCCCTGTTTTTTGTAATTCGCTGATAATCACATATCGTTTCGGGTACATTTAGCACTATTTCATATAATTTTCGAGCGGTTGCAGTAAAATGTAATTATCGTTTATCGTGTTGCCCGTTCCGAACACCGCGCCCGTTGTCTGCATTTTTTCGAGTTCGGGCAAAAGCACGGTTTTTTTGACTTGCAACCGTTCGCAAATTTCAGCCAACAAAGCGTAAAACGGTACGCGGTTGTTTGCCCGCTTTTCGGCTTCGATTTGCTGTATTGTTTCTAAAATAAAAGTTTTCATATCGTTCAGTAAAAATCGTTTTCGATTTCGGGCGTTGTTTCATTCATTATTTCGGCTAACTGTTTTTTCGGACTTCTAACGTTCAGCATATTGTTGAAGGTCTGATAACTGCAATTCAAAACGGGCTGTATATGTTTTTCAAACACCCGACAGCGAACACTTGTATCGGTTTCGTGGCGTTCCAGCAATTCGTGTGCAACGATACAGCGTTTCAAGTACGCAATTCGCCTGCCACGTTTCATTTTGATAGTCTTTTCATTCATAATTTCAGCGTTTTTCAAATAGTGTTTCGCAATGTTTATCGTAGTCTGTTAGTGCTTGTTTTTTTGTGTTTCGGGGCTTTTTGGGCATTGTTATTCCGTATTGTTTCAATTTTTCGGCTTCGATTTTCCGCATTTCGCGCTTTGTCGGTTTGAACGGTTGCAGTTGGTACAATCCAGCATTTAAGCCCGCGCAAATTTCGGCGGTAAGCAAATTGATAAAATGCACTTTGATTTTGTGCAGTTTCCATTTGCTTACAAGTTCGGGCGTTGGTTTCAGCGGTTGCCAAAATTCTGTATTGATAAACACCGCAACATTTCGGTATTTTCTAATCCATTTTTCAAAAACATAAAAATTCGGCTCGTTTCGGTATTTTTCGGCAAAACTTACTTTTCGGTAAATTTCAGCCAAACGCAAGCACACAACCGTATCGGTAATGTGTGGCTTTGCATTTCGTTCAATTTCAAAAAAACAACGCAACGCAGTACAAAGGTTTTCACGATTTATTTTTTCATTCATTTTTCGATTTGTTTTTCTGATTGTTTTTGTAAAGATATTTTATTTGCTATTTTATTTGCGTTTTAAGCGATTTTGTTTTTCGGCTGTGTGTTTTGTTGTTTTTGCTGAAATCTTTTGGATTTGCCTCGTTTCTGTGCGAAATTTCAGTATTCGGCTTGCTTTTGTGCTTTTCGCTTTTTTCAATTTGGCAATTTTTTTGTTTTGGCAAATTTTCCGCTTTTTGTCCGTTTTGTCACTTTGCTTTTTCAATATCCGAACATTTACCAATCAATACCCGTTTTTTTTGTCATACGCCAAAATTCGTGCTTTGTCAGTTTTCGTATTATTTTGTTTTGTACGCCTGCCCCTATCGGGTTTTTGCTGGTTTCCGCTGATTGGTTACTTTTTTTCTCTGAAATTCGCTGTTTTTGCTCAATTTTTCGCCTTTTTTTTTGGTTTTGTCCGTGCTTTTTAAAGTTTAGGCATTTTCATTTGTACGCTTTTAGTACGCTGGCTTTCAATACCTTAATTTATTGGTAAATCACACCCTTTTTATTGGATAATTACGGTAAACAAACGGACTTTTGTACGGACTTTTGTACGAAAATTTAAGTTTTTCGCGTTTCATTCTGTTTTTTTTGCTTATGCCAATTATAAATCGTGTTTTTGGTAACTCGTAATCTTTTCGCAATTTGGGCATAACTCAAACCCTTTGCCGAAAGTTCAAAGGCAGTTTTCTGTATTGTGTTCGGCTCTGCTAATTCTACCAACTCGTTTTTTAGTTCGGTTGCGGAAATGTGGCGCTGTATTGTTCGACTGCTAACGTCTAACAGTTTACCAATTTCAGCGTAAGTCAAACCCATTGCAACATATCGGCTTATCTTTTCAGCGTACATTTGTTGCTTTTGTTCTTTGCTCGTTTTTTTTGATTTCGTCGTTTTCATAAATTCATTTTTTAGTTCTCGAAAATTTTATTTTTTCAGCCACGCCTTTTAGTGCCTATCGGCACACCCTTTGGCGTGTGTAGTATGTAGTACCGTAAATTTTGAAACAAGGCAAAAAAAATATGTACGGTTACTTAATATAGTAACCGTTATGAGTTCGTTATATTTCGCGCTTTTTGCCCGCATTTTTCTGTTTTTTGTATCTTTTGTGCTTTTTTTGTGCTGTTTTGTTGCTTTTTTTTCGTTTTTCGTTTGTTTTATTTATTCGGAAAACTGTGTCATTTTTGAGACTTCATTTAATTTGCTGACTATCAGCGATTTTAATTCTTTTGCTCGTTCGGATATTTCTTTTTCAAATTCGAGTGTTTGCGGGTTTAATTGTTCAAGTTTTTTCAAATGTCTGTAATATGTTGCCCTTGCTGTTTTTCCCGTTTTGTACTCGTTTTCGTACTCTCTTTTTACTTCTATCAAACCAATTTCTAAAATCTTTTTGCACAAATCGAAGTCGGATTTTTTCATAGTTTGGGGCTTTACGGGCGTTTCTTTGTAAATCAAATCACTAACAAAACGTTGCTTAAATTCGCTGATGGTGTGCCAAACAAACGCACTTTCAAACAGTTGCGAAAAAATGATTTTTTCAAAAGGACGTTTATTGTCTTTTTCCACTCGCAAAATGTTTTCGGGAACATTCATTTTGTCGGCTCGCTTTTTCAGTTTACTGCGTACTTCAAATGTTTTGTTGTAGAAAACATATACAACTCGTTTTGCTTTGTCCCGATGTGTTCCGCGTTGCTTATTTTCTTTGTAGTTGATGTCTTTTTCAACATTTACAACCTTTGCACCGACTTTTATATGTTTGAGTTCGGACAAATACAAGTCGGGGCTTTCGCTGGTAATTACATTGATGCCGACTTCGTACTGTTTGACAACCGCCTGCGTTATATCGAAGTACGGACTAAACAGCTCCGCGAGCCGAACAACTGCCGAACGCGCTTGCGCGAAATCGAAATCATTGTAATTGAATTGCTTACCGCAATCGAAAAAATTAAAAACTTTGTGCAACGAAAATCTGATAGTCAAAGTGCTGTTTTTCAAGTGCAAATAAATACCTTTGTGCTGGCTCAAATTCTTTTCGTTGGCATTGTGCCAAATTTTTAATTTTTCGTTTTTGGTAGATAAGCCGAAGCGGGCGCAAAAATCGTTTCGCACCGTTTCGGAAAAATCAACCTGCAATGATAGTTTTATGTTATCGTACATATTTCGCTGATTTTCAGTTGAAAAAACAAAAACCCGCCCTGCCATTCATACAAGACAAAAGAAAAAAATTGTATGTGAGAAACCGAGCGGGTTTTTAGTTGTTTAATCTTTGCCTTTTTCCAAAAAGGCGTACAAGTCCGCACTTTTTACAAAAGACTTTTTACCGACAACGCTAATTCGCAAGCCGTTGTTTTTGTAGCGGTAAAATGTAGCGCGTTGAATTTTCAACATTTCGCAAACTTGCTTAATTGTCAAGTATTCGGGTTGCTTACCTTTTACCAAACTTTCGACAATTTCGTGAATTTTGCCGATGTTTTCTTTTGTTTCCAGCCATTCAGCCATTGGAACAACAATAACACTTGATTGTGCATTTTGTTGATTTTCAGTTGATTTGTTCATTTTTTTATCTGTTTATTTTAAAGTGAAATACTGCGTTATATCCGATTGCAAACATAAAACATATTTTTAATTGTAGCAAATAAAAAACTTTGTTTGCTACAAATTTTTCAAAATTAAAGGCACTTGTTTTTTTAAATGCCTTTAATTCAGTGCGTTTTGTTTAGAAATTAAATCTGTTTTTTATTTGATATTCGGGTGTCAAAATTTCGTCTAACAGCGGTATAAATTTTTCTTTGATATAGTTTTCGTCAATGTTAAGTTTCTGTTTGATTGCTTGCAAATCTACAACAACACCTTTAAATAAGTCTTTTTCATTCAATAAAATTTTGCTTACCGTGCTTTTCAAATCCCCTTTAAACCATTCTATTATAGGAAAATTACCGCCGTATTTATTATTTATCGACACGTCAATTCCCATTTGTGCCGAGTATATTATTTCATTCATATAGAAAAGCCCTAATGTGTCCCCTGTTAGGTTTTTTTCAAAAAATAAACTATCTGTTATTACTGCATATTTTCCAAAATCAAATTTTAATCTTTTATTTTCAAACATTGATAAATCTAAAAAATTAGCCATTTTGCTGAATAAAAACCGCTCTATTTCTCTATTTGTGTATTTTTCGATACAGTCCGAAATTGAACTTGTGTAAAATTCAATGTAAGAGTTCAAACCATTTATAAACTCGTCTTTTGCGTTAAACCCCCTGTTTGACAACGCTTGAATATCGTTGTTTACTCTGTTTTTGTCGTAATCGGATAAAAACAGTTCGCACGTTTTTGAAATTATCCTTATTTCGTTTCTTATTGCCTCGTTTAAACTGCCAATATCCGCGAATGTGATATTTCTATTTTCAAACTCTTTTTCTGTTATGTAGTGTTCAAATTTACTTGGTTTATGTATGGTTTTTCGTTTTATCGTGATGTAATAATAAATCGGATACATTAATTCGCCCGTTGGCTCAAAAATACCGCTATCATTTATAACCCCGTCCTCTATCGGCTTTACCTTTTTGTTTAGGTAGTGCGTTACGCTTATTTTCGGTTTTCGTTCCATTTTGTTACGTTTTTTGGTGTTAAATATAGTATTAACGGCGCAAAGATATATAATATCTGTATTATTTGTTGCTTTTTACCAAACTTTTTTCAATTCGTTTTCTATTGTCATATCCATAACCTTTGCGTACACCTGTGTAGTGCTTATTTTTCCGTGTCCCAAAATCTTTTGTACTACTGCCAACGGCACACCTTTGTAAATTAGATAAGTTGCGGTTGTGTGTCGGGCGGTGTGAAAAGTTACCGTTTTCGTTATGCCCGCCAACCTTGCAATTACTTTTAACTCTCTGTTTACAAATTGATTAGTGAAAATATCAAAGTAAAATCTATTTTCAGTATCGGCGTATTTTGATAGCAATTCGAGCGGTTTACCGTCAAAAAGCAAGTAAATAGGCAGGCGCAAAGTTTCTTTTGTTTTTTCCATTTGCAAAATGATAAATTGTTTGCCGTCAATCGTTTGTGTGTTTTCGGGTTGCAGTCGGATAATATCCGAAAAGCGCAAACCGCTGTATATTGCAAATAGGTACATATCCCTAACAATCTGCGTACTTTGGTTGCTGTTGTCGAATTTCAGCTTTTCGATTTTTTCAATTTCCGCTGGCTCTAAATAGGTGCGGTTTGCGGGCTGTGATTTTATTTTGAAGTTTCGGAACGGGTAACGGTTGAGGTCTAAATATCCGTAATTTATTGCTAAATTTATTACCGCTTTTAGCGTTTTCAGATATTTGCCCGCCGAATTTATATTAATGTTTTTATTCAACAAAAATCGTTCAAAATCATTCACGAATTTAAAACTCAAATCGTCAAAAAGTATCTGATTTTTAAATTCTTGCAAGTGTTTTAATGTTGTGTTGTACACTCGTTTTGTATTGATAGAAATTGATTTGTTTTTTTCTTTTTCGGTGCGGAAAAACAGCAAAAAATCGGTTGTGTTTTCTTTCGGCTTAATGCTTTCGCTCAATGTGTCGAATGTTACTGTTTTGCCCTTGTTGATTTGCAAAAGTTCGTGTTTTTCCAGCGTTTCGATAAAATCATTCAGATACTTGTTTTTCTCTGCATAATTTGGCGCGGTTGATTTTATTATTTGGCGTTTTTTGTTCCAATGTTCGGGCTTTACTTTTATATCAGTCGGGAAATATCGGCGTTTTCCGTTCTTGTAAGCGCAAACGGAAATCGAAGCCGTGCCGTCTTTTAGTAAACAGCCTTTTCGATTAAATGCCAATGAATAAATAATTTTTTCCATACAACAAAGATTAGTAGTAAATGAGGACGCAAAGATAAAACATAAAACAATACAAACAAAACGTTTTTTGTATTATTTCAAAATTATTTTTTAATACACTTGTTTTAAATGCTTTGTAGGCAAGCCCGAAAAAAAGGGGGACATAAAGGGGGACACAGATTTGATGTTTTATAAAACACTTTTTGTATAATACAAATGCGTAACAGCCTCGTTTCGGGCTGGTTAGCGTGTTAAAATGAAAAAACCGATACATTTCTGTATCGGTTTTCGTGGTGCCAGCGGGAATCGAACCTGCGACACACGGATTTTCAGTCCGTTGCTCTACCAACTGAGCTATGGCACCATTTCCATTTTGCGGTTGCAAAGATACTGCTTTTTTTTTATCCGCCAAATTCTACCGCATTTTTTTCAAAAAAAGTTTGTTCACTGTTGATTTGCCTTTGATATAAATTGACTACCTTTGCATATTGTACAAAAAAATATTGAAACAAAATATAAATCAGTAGTTTTAAAGTGATTATGGAATATAATTTCAAAGAAATAGAGCAAAAATGGCAGTCGTATTGGCAAAAAAACAATACATACAAAACCGAAATTAACAAAAATAAAGAGAAATTTTACGTGTTGGATATGTTTCCGTATCCTTCGGGCGCGGGACTTCACGTTGGGCATCCGCTCGGATATATCGCTTCGGATATTTACAGTCGTTACAAGCGATTGCAAGGTTTTAATGTCTTGCATCCAATGGGTTACGATGCGTACGGACTTCCTGCCGAACAATACGCCATTCAAACAGGACAGCATCCTGCAATCACTACCGACAAAAATATTGAGCGTTATCGCGAACAATTAGATAAAATCGGCTTTTCGTTCGATTGGAGTAGGGAAGTGCGCACCAGCGAGCCGAATTATTATAAATGGACTCAATGGGCTTTTATTCAAATGTTTAACTCGTATTATTGCTACGACAAACAGCAAGCGCGCCCGATTTCGGAATTGATAGAAGTTTTTGAGAAACAAGGAAATGCAGGTTTAAATGTTGCGCAAACTGACGAACTGCATTTCACGGCTGATGAATGGAGCGCTAAATCGGAAAAAGAACAGCAAGAAACGTTGATGAATTATCGCATTGTGTATTTGGCTGATACAATGGTAAATTGGTGTCCGCAATTGGGAACAGTTTTGGCAAATGACGAAGTTATCAACGGACTTTCGGAGCGTGGCGGATTTCCTGTCGAACAGCGCAAAATGCGTCAGTGGTGTTTGCGTGTTTCTGCCTATTCACAGCGTTTGCTCGATGGTTTGGAAAAGATTGATTGGACTGAATCGTTGAAAGATATACAAAGGAATTGGATTGGACGAAGTGAAGGTGCGGAAATGGAATTTCAAACCGTAGGGGCGAAAAATCTTTCGCCCTTACAAATCACGGTTTTCACAACTCGCCCCGACACTATTTTCGGTGCAACTTTTATGGTTTTAGCACCTGAAAGCGAGTATGTTTCTCAATTAACAACCGCCGAACAAGCCGACGAAGTACGCAACTATTTGGAAGCCACCAAAAAACGTACCGAGCGCGAACGGCAAATCGACAAAAAAGTAACAGGTGTATTTTCAGGTTCTTATGCCGTAAATCCGCTGAATGGCGAGGAAATTCCGATTTGGATTTCCGATTATGTTTTGGCAGGTTACGGCACAGGCGCAATTATGGCAGTTCCCGCGCACGACAGTCGCGATTATGCTTTTGCAAAATATTTCGGTTTGCCGATTATTCCGCTGATTGAGGGTTGCGATGTAAGCGAGGAAAGTTTTGATGCCAAAGAGGGAACGATGATGAATTCGGGTTTTTTGAATGGTTTGACCGTTCCCGAAGCAATCGAAGCGACAAAAAAATACGTTGAGGAAAATAATCTCGGCAAAATCAAAGTAAATTACCGTTTGCGCGATGCTATTTTCAGTCGTCAGCGATATTGGGGCGAGCCGTTTCCGATTTATTACAAAGACGGAATGCCTTATGCCGTTGCCGAAAAAGATTTGCCGATTGAACTTCCCGAAGTGGATAAATTTCTGCCGACCGAAACAGGCGAACCGCCGTTGGGAAGGGCGAAGGATTGGGTGTATGAACCGTCTGAACTGTGATTTTGAATGATTTTTGTGATGAAATAATAACTAAATAGAATAATTATGATACCAGATTTTCAAACAATAATGTTGCCTATTTTAGAGATGTTGGCAGACAAACAAGAACATCGTCTGAAAGATTTATTATTGCAAATATGTGATAAATATAATTTGACAGAAGCAGAACGAGAAGAATTAGTGCCAAGTGGAGTTCAAACCAAAATATATAATAGAGTAAGTTGGGTAACTACTTATTTTAAAAAGGCAGAACTTATTGTGTCGCCTAAAAGAAGTATATTTATTATAACAGAGAAAGGGTTAGAAGTTTTAAAATCAAAACCACAACGTATTGATTTGAATTTTCTTAAAAAAATTCCCGAATACAATAAATGGAAAAAATCTCACAATTCTGATACCAAAGAAACGGAAGATTATCTGCAAGAAGAAATAGAAACAGATAAAACACCCGAAGAACTTTTAGGTTATTCATACTCTCAATTAAAAGGAGAACTTGTAATAGAGTTAATTGAAAAAATTAAGGAATGTTCGCCAAGTTTCTTTGAAAGATTGGTTGTTGATTTGTTGATAAAAATGGGTTATGGCGGCTCCCGCAAAGAAGCAGGCAAAGTTATTGGCAAATCGAATGACGGCGGAATTGACGGAATTATCAATGAAGATAAATTGGGACTTGATACAATTTATATTCAAGCCAAAAAATGGGAAAGCAATGTTGGAAGACCTGAAATTCAGAAATTTGTAGGTGCTTTGGCTGGTCAAGGTGCAAAAAAAGGAATTTTTATAACCACTTCGTCATTTTCCAAAGATGCGAGAGAATATCAACCAAGAAATGAAACTAAAATTGTACTTATTGATGGACAAGATTTAGCAAACTTGATGATAGAGCACGGTGTTGGTGTTTCCACAAAAATAAATTACGAAATCAAGAAAATGGATACGGATTATTTTGAGGAGTAATTTATTTCGGAACAAAGTGTTATGTCGGAATTTCCGACACGACACTCAAAAACAATAAAAAAGTGAATAAAAATGAAATAATACTATACCAAACAAAAGACAACGATATTAAAATCGATGTTCTTGTTGAAAATGACACTGTTTGGCTTACGCAAAGTCAAATGGGAATGCTGTTTGATAGAAACAGAACGGTTATAAATAGACATATTCGTAATGTTTTTGATGAAGGTGAACTTGACGAAAAAGTGTCGAGTGCAAATTTTGCACACGACACTCCACACGGTGCTATTGAAGGGAAAATGAAAACTTCTTACACTAATCTTTATAATCTTGATGTTATCATTTCCGTTGGCTATCGCGTAAAATCAAAACGTGGTACGGAATTTCGTATATGGGCGAATAAAATCCTAAAAGATTACATAATAAAAGGTTATGCCATAAACGACAAATTAAAACTGCAACAATACGATGAGTTGAAACAAACTGTTAAACTGCTTTCAAACGTTATTCAAAACAAAGAAATTGAGCTTTCGGCAGATTGTGCAAAAGGTTTGTTGAAAGTTGTTGCTGATTATACTTACGCGCTCGACACATTGGATAAGTATGATTATCAAACACTTGAAATAGAAAAAACAACAGAAAGAACGGCTTTTCGTGCTACTTACGAAAGTGCGATGGAAGTGATTGACACGTTGCGGAAAAAATTCGGTAGTGGCGGATTGTTCGGCAATGAAAAAGACGAATCCTTTGACAGTTCGATAAATACTATTTATCAAACTTTCGATGGTAAGGAACTTTATCCGAGCATTGAGGAAAAAGCAGCGATGTTGCTCTATTTGGTTACAAAAAATCACTCATTCAGCGATGGAAACAAACGTATTGCGGCATTTCTTTTTCTGTGGTTTTTGCAAAACAACAGCATTTTGTACAAAGAAAACGGACAAAAACTGATTGAAAATAACACTCTCGTTGCGCTCACGCTGATGATTGCCGAAAGCCGCACCGAGGAAAAAGATATGATTGTAAAAGTAATTGTAAATCTGATAAATAAAAACAATTAAAAAAATATGACACAAGACAAAAAATACCCACTCGAACTCAACACAATGCCCGGATTTGCAGGTAGTTCGGCATATTATTTGCGTTACGAAGATCCGCACAATGAGAATGCGCTTGTTTCCAAAGAAGCAAACGAGTATTGGCGGAATGTTGATTTGTACATCGGCGGAACGGAACACGCGACCGGACACTTGATTTACAGCCGTTTTTGGAATAAATTCCTGTTCGATTTGGGCGCGATTTGCGATGATGAGCCGTTTAAAAAACTCATTAATCAAGGAATGATTCAAGGGCGAAGTAATTTTGTGTATCGCATTACCAACACAAATAAATTCGTTTCGCTCAATTTGAAAGACCAATACGAAACAACTCCGCTTCACGTTGATGTAAATATCGTTTCAAATGATGTGCTTGATATAGAGAAATTTAAGGTGTGGCGACCCGAATTTTCCGATGCCGAATTTATCCTCGAAAATGGAAAATACATTTGCGGTTGGGCGATTGAAAAAATGTCGAAATCGTACCACAATGTTGTAAATCCCGATGATATTGTGGAAAAATACGGCGCAGATACTTTGCGTTTGTACGAAATGTTTCTCGGACCGTTGGAACAGTCAAAACCTTGGGATACAAACGGAATTGACGGCGTTCATCGATTTTTGAAGCGTCTTTGGGCCTTGTTTTACGACCGTGACGGCAATCTCATTGTGAATAATGAAAAACCAACTGCCGAGGAATTGAAAACACTACACAAAACAATCAAAAAAATTGCTTTCGATATTGAACATTTTTCGTTCAATACCGCCGTTTCTGCTTTTATGATTTGCGTGAACGAACTCAGCGCACTGAAATGCAGTAAATGCGAAATTTTAGAGCCGTTGCTTGTTACTCTTTCGCCATTTGCACCGTATATTTGCGAGGAATTGTATCAAAAACTCGGACACGAAACGAGCATTTATAACGCTTCGTTTCCGCAATACGACGAAAAATATCTGGTCGAAGCAACGAAAAAATATCCGATTTCATTCAACGGAAAAGTCCGTTTTACACTCGAACTTCCTGCCGATATGAGCAAAGAGGATGTAGAAAAAACGGTATTGGCAGACGAACAAACAGTGAAATATTTAGACGGACAAACAGTGAAAAAAATTATCGTTGTTCCGGGAAAAATTGTGAATGTTGTGGTGTGAAATTGGTTGATAGGTTGATGAGTTTATAAAAAACCGTAACACGTTTCCGAAAACGTGTTACGGCTGAGATTATTTGGATTAGTCATCGGATACGCAACGCACGCTAAAACCGTCTGAACGGAAGTACGCGATGTCGCCTGCGTACACGAAGGTACTGAACCACAAGCGGTGACCGTACAACGTACCGAGGTACGTACTACTCCAATAGTAGCCAGAGTCGCCTGCGTCGAAGAGCGCGCCATTCGCGAAGCGGCGCCTACCTGCCGCCGGCAAGAAAATAGAGTTGTTAGTAGCGCGGTCGGTAAAAACGCGACTGCTTACGCCGTTTATGGCAATCCATTCGGTAGCAACATTATCAATGTCGGCAAGTTTTTCAAGTTCAGTCAAAGTTGGCACACGCCAACCTTGCGGACAAGGGTCGTTGGCTCTTGTCCACCAAGTATTACCTGTATGAATACCATCCCATTCTGTTCCGCCGTTGGAGTTTATCAACGGGTCGGTAGAACTCCAACCGATATTTCTGCCCCATTGGTAAAACATTCCCAAACTTTCGGGATTTTCGGCAAAAGTACCCGGCATATCTACATTGCGAGTTGCCCAGCGAACGCCGTCAATAACAACGCCCGGGTCGGTGGTTGGAGTTATTGGGATTGGCTCGTCTCTGTTGCAAGAATTAAATACTATGATTGCTGTACCTATTGCCAACAGCAACGAAAAAGAATAAAAATAATTTTTCATAGGAAATGAATTGTTTATCGCTATAAATTCAGAAATAATCCTGCTTATTCGCTTAATTATATCGTTTAAAAATACTTTTTTCATTCGTGAGTAGATATTCAGTTGCAATGCTCAAAGCATCTAATTCCCTGTTTGAAGACTCTAAATCTACATTTTCGCCAACTTGCGACCAACTACCCGAAGTTTCGGTTTCAATCCAAACCGTTCCGCTGACCACATTTAATCCCACTTGGTATCTTACACCATCTTTCGTAGGGGAATTTACCTTTTCAATCTTGATTACATTATCCATAATTTTATTTTTTGTTATTTTCATCTAAATATTGTAGTTGATATTGTATTACTTGGTGCACTTTCGCCCTCACTGTAAACAGCTGTTATTCTATACACATTTCTCCCGGAAAGTGGTTGTCGGTCTAAATATTGCACTCTTATGGTAAATTCTCTGCCATTAGGTTGAACTAGTACATATTCGACTAGTTGCCCGGTTGCACTGCCAATACGATTGAATGGTCCTGACTCGCTACTGCTTCGATAAATATTATATCTTATTGCACCCGATACATTGTACCATCGAAGCTGGACACTTGTTGTCGGATTTCCCCAACCTGTAAGCCCGTGTAAAAACGGTGCTTCAAGTTCGTTGCTGTCATTGATAGCATCGTCTTTATTGCATCCACTAAACGCTATCAAAAAAGCTAAACATACCACTAATAAAAAACTTTTACTCATATCCCTTTTCGAACTCAATTTGTTTAAACTATTTGATTGTGTCATTTTAAAGTTTCCTTATTAAAAATTCCTGCTCTTATGGCTTCGCAGGTCTTGCCTGTTTTTTATTTTTTTGCAAAGAAAAAGCTTTTTGTTTTACACAAAAAGACTTTCGCGTGGATAGTTTTCACACTCGCGTGAAAAATTCGAACACTCTGTTTTATTTCTTTATCAAGCGGATAAATTCGTTTGGCAAGTTCAATTTTAGCAATACATCTTGATTTATTTCAACGGCGACGAAAACGGTTTGAGGAGTTTTATCTTCTTGCTTTATGTAAATTTCTTGAATAAAATCGTAATTCAGTACTTCGGATATTTTTATCAATTTTTCAATATCAATACTTTTTTGTTTGAAAATATGATACACGGAAGTTCTGTCGCAATGAATTTCTTTTGCAAATTCTGTGATTGTCATCGAATTTTCAGTCAATTTTTCTTTGATAATTTTGCCGATATGTATTTCCTCTTTTTTCATTGGAAACGGATTTTTTAAAATGAAAAACGCAGACTTAACTTTGGTCTGCTATTGAGGCTCTACAAAACCGTGCGAACAAACAAGAAAAGTCCGCGCATTCACGCGGACGTTAAACTTATCTTGTCCCTGTTCGCTAATTAAAAAGTTTGTAGATATTCAATAGCAAGAACAAAAGCTAACGCCTTTTATCTAAAATTTTAAGAATTTGTTTACATAAAATTTCGTTTTATTCTGAACGCACAAAGGTACAAAAAAATGAAAGTGATTGCAAATTCCTTTCAAAACTGTATCTTTGCACCGTTTTACAAACATCAATAAACTCATCAACGTAAACACGTGAAACAGTATTTGAAAAATTTTTATTGGAAAGACTATTTCTACATCACTGTCGGACTGCTTCTTTACGCTGTCGGACTGATTGGTTTTATTCGACCTGCCGAAATTGTAACGGGCGGACTTGCGGGTTTTTCGCTTCTGATAGAATTTGCCACAGGCGGAAATATTCCGTTACAACTTACTTTTTTTGGCATAAATGCCGTGTTGTTGCTTATTGCGCTCAAAATTTTGGGTTTCAAATTTCTGATAAAAACCATTTACGGCGTGGTTATGTTGACTTTGCTTTTGTGGCTTTTCCGCAGTATTATGCCAAACGAGTTAATCCTTGAAAATGACCCGCTTGTGTCTGCCATTATCGGCGGAATGATGTGCGGAGCAGGTATTGGTTTTGTGTTTAATTCGGGCGGAAGCACCGGCGGAACGGACATCGTGGTTGCCATTATCAACAAATACAGGAATATCACTTTTGGGCGAGGAATGATGTTGTTAGACCTCACAATTATTAGCAGTTCGTACTTCGTTTTTCGCGATTATGCCACCATTATTTATGGTTTAATTGTGATGGGTGTGATGACTTATACTGTTGATTTAGTGATAAATGGCTTTCGTCAATCAGTCCAATTTCTCATTTTTTCGTCAAAATACGATGTTATCGCCGATGCTATTAATAGTGAATTAAATCGCGGTTGCACGGTGCTTGACGGCACAGGTTGGTACTCAAAAAATCCATCGAAAGTAATCGTTTTGTTGGCTCGCCGAACAGAAGCCGCTCAAATTTTTCGACTGATAAAAGAAATTGACAAAGATGCTTTTATTTCGCAAACAGCCGTGCGCGGAGTTTGGGGACAAGGATTTGATGCGATAAAATAAAAAAGCCCAAGCCCCCTAAATCCCCCACAGGGGGACTTTTTGGAAATTTTAAAAACAAACAGAATACACCATGATATCGAGTGTCATCACTCACAACGCTATATTGAT
>Ga0123352_10005192_pt1 | contig 19501 bp, 16 predicted proteins | sample TergutLab28metaG_FD_89700 | JGI IMG/M metagenome (GOLD analysis project Ga0123352, IMG submission 89700) | Labiotermes labralis P1 segment gut microbial communities from Petit-Saut dam, French Guiana - Lab288 P1 | ecosystem: Host-associated > Arthropoda: Insects > Digestive system > Gut ... | reverse complement strand
ACTAATGTAAAAGTACAATAGATTCAACACTGAAACTAACGATATAAGCACCATGAATAGTAACAGCAGAATAGCTGCAACACTGTATTCCCTAGGGACATAGTTTGTCTCAGGAATATAAGTGTAAATACCCTGCATAAAGGAGATGATGATGATGATGATAATAATAATAATAATAATAATACATTACGTGTAACACAAATTGTAAATACAAAATATCTGCAACAATATATACCCTAGAAATATGGTTTGTTTCAGGTATAAAATTGTAAAAATCCTGCATGAAAGTGATTATGATTATGATGATGATGATGATAATAATAATAATAATAATGTGTTCGTCAATTATGGGTGTTTACATACTCACTCAGCAGCCTAATGGCTAGTTAAAAAAAGCAGCACCAGAGATAGTTTAAAACAGTTCCGGGCATAATTCAAAAATAAATTTGGTTGTTTTAGCTACGTGTAATAATGAATTTACAGTGTAGAGAGGGCTGTGGATGAATTTGCTTTCCAGTTCTCTTGGTACAAAATCTGAAACACAAGCAGCCCTTCGGGGGGCTGCCGAAAGGTGGGGCAACTTTCGGCGGTACAGCCTAGGATAGAGTTAAACCGGCGTTACATAGCGCATTGCGATGAGACAAATCAAGACAAGAGCAAAGCCGGAGATAAAACAGAAACAAAGTTTTAAAAGTAAAATCAACTAAGATTAAATTTACAGCGAAAACAACACAAAAATGGGATTTTTGCACAGTTAAGGTGAACACGTAAAAACCGCTGTACAAATATTTTAACAATAATTCAACTCAACTCTATAAAAATGATATAAAAAATCTCTAAACAAACAAAAGAAGTAACCAACCAAAAAAAACAACAAAAGCAGGAATCGAAAAAAGTTTAATTAACTTCAATTTAATTCAAATCACAGTTAGTTGTAAGGAGGAAGAAGGATACACTCGCTACAATCTAAAACATTAAACAACATTTGCAGTATTTTAATATATATAAGATAGAAACCCCCATATAAAATAAAAATATCGTTTAAGATCTTAGTAATTAACCACCGCACCGGACGGCCACCTACAGAGTGTTACGATACCAGATGCTCTATAAAACAATTTAACCTCCTGATGATGAGCACAACAGTGCTCAAAACACGTAGAGGCTTATAATAAACTTATTATAAAACAAGAATTTGTGCATTAAGTTGGTTAATTACCAAGATTATACTGCGATGCACGGTCAGCAAAACATCAAAAAATCTTTTAAGATGTTTTGAAAGTAAAAACAGTCCACTGTTTAACCGTACCGGATTTCTCTTACCCTGACTGTTATTCCTTATAGTTTTCCTCAGTTTCTACAAGCAGAGGTTAAAGTAATATCTTAAATTAAATTTACATCTGTTTCCAAATCATTTCAAATTCATTATGAACAGATTTTCTGATATTCGACGCTATTTAATCCTATGTACTAACAGCGTCTTTAACTAGACAATAAATAAACACGTTTGTATTAAACATACGGCGCAACTGTTTTGTTTTCTTACACGTTATCTTTGTCTAAGAAACAAGTGTTAAACACAAACTCTCTTCCTGTTACGTCTGAACTCGACAAGAATACTGGTCAGAATTTTAGAAACTTTGTTTCCAGCAGGTGTAAGCCTATAAATATCTCAGTTCTTAGGTTTGCATCATCTAGTTTCCTGCTCTTCTTTCTGTTTTTCTTGAATATTACGTTTTAATTTCTAGAATTTTTTATAATATACAGTTGTGCTTAATGGCCCTCATAAAAATGTAATTACACAGCAGTAAAATTCTGCTGTTGATCGCTTTATAGCAACCCCCCCGTTGCAGTTAATTAGCACATTGCCACGTCGCTTGTACACAAAATTGAAAGCAGTTTGTGGTATTAAAAGTGCGTAATGACATCACCGGTGTACGAGTTAAAAGGACCTCATAACACGTATTTGATTTTCATTATTCTATTACGATACTTTTTTTTACGTTTATCAAACCAGTCTGTGTTCTTCACTCTACAGTGGAATTATTTTGCCGTTGTAATTGCTTAATTAAATGTCATTTATTGCTGACTTGTCTTGAAACGGGATAATAAAAAAAAAGCATTTATTTAATCGGGGGGAATTTAAATCTCTTTAAAATATTCAAGGAAATATGCAACAGGCATCGTTCGTACTTACTATTTCTACAAGTAAATCTTTCATTTATCATAATCATATCATCTTATATCTTTCATGAAGTTGGGCCACTTGTTAACCCGTTCCGGTCTCACGTATCCAGAAGTCTCTTCAAAGGTCCACCATAATTCCTTCTGCCAGTTGAGGAGTAGTATTTCATTACACTGGGTAACCTATTTCGAGGCATTCTGTTTACATATTTTATCCAACTTCTCTTGTATTCCAGTAATTTGTCCAAAATTGGTGTTATTTTTAACTCCTTTGCAATTTGTACGTTTGTTTTGTAATCTGTCCAAGTGTATCCTGCTGTTCTTCTCATATATTTCATCTCTGCTGCTGCTATTCTTCTGTCGTCACTTGCTTTAATAGTTCAAGGTTCGCTGCCATATAACAAGACTGGAAGGGTTAGTGTATTGTTTAGTTTTATTCTTGTTTTCTTAAGGATTTTTCTTACGTTTATCTACTGTCATATGTTATGGAGTAAGCGGTACTGATACTTAGAGGTAACTTCTTGTCAGCGACGGTGGAAGCAAAAGTGTCGATCAGGCCATAGCTGCCTTTCGACTGCCAAGACTTCTGTCACCTGGCTTAAGTATCCCTAATCATGGGAGATGTAATAAATTCAGTTTTTGTAACTCTTTCCTTTAATTTTAGGTTATAAATGAGGAAATTTATACTTCGAATGATTTATAAATTTTGATAATTCATTAAGCATAATGACTAGGTTGTCAGAGTTCCTTTCAATTTGGGGAAAGTTATATTTTTCTATTCATTTCGGTGTCCAGATCGGCTTTTGACGGATTTTGATAGTCAGTAAGCCTCCTAAAAAGTGACACGGGAGGCTCTTCTACTGGGAGTAGAGCAGCCGTGGGTTAATGCTATTTACTGTGAGCTATTACGAGAATTACAAACGCGCGGAGTTACATTTTCACGTCCCCCCACGGGCTTTCATGGTGTGGTTTTTATTAAAGTGCAGAGATGCTTTTGGCAATGACCTCTGAACTTTGACCCCTGAAGTTGTTTACTTCATCTTTTTCTCCGTCATCTTCTCGTTTTAATCTATTTCCGTTCATAGAGTGTAATTTATAATTAAATTATGAAAAAAAAATGCTTGTGATATGATGTTGAAATTTCCAAGGCGAAAAGGCTGGACCATAGTTCAGATAACTGATCGCCGGTAGCTCACCACGGAGGCCCAGGTTCGAGGCCAGGCGTGTTCATGTGGGATTTTTAGCGGACGAAGTGGCACTGGATAAGGGGTTTCCGAGTACTTCAGTGTTCCTCTGTCAGTATCATTCCATCATTCACTTACCTATCACCGACGCTACACAATTTCCGTTCTTGACAGCGTCCATAAATAGCACAAAAAGACGGCAATGGCAAAACGTGGCAAATTCATTCTACCTGTATGTTTTCCACACATACGTCTTCCTTCTTTACACTTCTATAGGCCTACATTACAGCACCCGATTGTCACTTAATTCAAGATTCGTTCTATGTAACTTTATTTTACAAATGTCATGCTCTCATTACTGACTGCAACACGTGTACCTCTCACGAACCTTTATTTTCACCTTAATTACTACCACTGGTCGTGGACCGGGATAGCTCAGTCGGTATAGCGACTCGCTCCAGCCTGGACAGCCAGGGTGTCCCGGTGTGGGCGATATTTTCCGCACACTTCCAGACCGGCCCTGGGGTTCACCCAGCCACCTACAAGATGGGTACCGGGTCATTCCCGGGGGCAATGCGGCTGCGGCGTGGCGTTAAACATCCACCCCATCTAACGCCGAGGTTAAAGAAAGAGTATAGCTATTCTTCTACTTCCTGTCTGTGCTTTCATGGTAGCTAATATGGTGAAATTTACTACTTTACTACTACCACTTATCGATATGTATTAACACAGGCAATGACCATAAAAAATCGTACCTTATACTGTAGAATATAAAATTATATTTTATTTCGTATTGACTGAGTTTATGTCGCTTAGACTTATGCAAACATGTTGTTTGTTGTATGGCAGTTCACCGTACCTCTAAAAGGAAATTAATTTTCCTTTCTTTCTTTAAATCAAGAATTGATTAGAGCAATGTGTAATGTGACAGGGGTTTTTCCGTGCTTTCTCCTCAGTTGTAAGGCAAATGCCAGGGTGTAACTCGCAAAGGCCGGGCACGGCCCGCACTCTTCCAAAAATGTTTTTTGTTCTATGTATTGTTTGTTTTGTGTCGTTCTGTGTACTGTTTGTGTGTAAATGTGTACTGTACTACTGCCACCGGGTGGCTACCCAATTGCAGTTTAACAAATATATCATATACTTAACTGCCACGTAAAACTTTACACACGTCGTGTGCACAGTTTGGAATGTTGTGAGGTTTGCTTTCAGTTTCATATGTACCTAATTTTTACACTGAATTTATAAGAACCAGAATTAAACGTAAGAGTAAACTTTCATTGGTCACAAATCCTGTTTTCATTTTATGTAATGTCTGTAATGCAAGCACGAAGTAAGAATCGATGAAAATTTCTTATAATCCAATTAAATATTTCTAAGATGAGAAAGTAAATATTATTTTTTCTTATTCCAATATTAAGACAAGAACCTTAATTCCAGGCAGAATTTGAACTTTTTCAAAACTACTTGGGCGTCTTTTAAAATTGTTCTTATAAAAATTTGATCACGAAGTTTGAAGACGAGTTGAAATCGTCTGTATTTCTGTGCTTGGTTTGAAGAGCTTCCAGTTTTTATATTCTCCATCTTTCTCCATTTTGTTATGATACGCGGAAGTTGTTTTTCCATTTTCGTTAATTTTTTTTTCCTTGGTATGGATTACCGAGGGACGAAGAGACGTTGGCATTGACTGTACATTTCTAAGAGAACAAGTACTAAAACTCGATGTCAGAGACAGTTCAATATCTGCTGTTACGGGTGGAATATATTGTACCCTTTGGAATCCATTTTCGTCATCCGGTCAGATATCGCTTCATAATATTTAAATACATTCAATCAATTTCGTAACATAATATATTTCGTTGTACTGCGATTTAAATTACCCACGAAATTATGTACGTTTTCCACAGTTAAATTTAAATCCATACTGAAACGAACAAAGAGAAATGTTATGGAGTGGAATACCGTTTTAAATAAACCATGATCATGCGTTAAGCTGATTAGATATGGAGATAAAAACCAACAAATGCATATAAATATTTAAAGGAATTTTATGTTTATTATAAACATATTAAGCCTTCTACATGTTCATGTTTCGACCACTCTTATTATGGCCATCCTCAGGGAGGTCCCATAGAAAGGATATATTACAAAAGCTTCAAGAAACAATACACTAATACAGAATATTAATTTTTTTAATGCATGATTTAAAATGAATATTAAAATGTAAAATGGGTATAAAAGTCTTTGTACTAAATTGAAGTCGGTAACAAATGTTCCATGTAGCTGCTGTGTATTATGTCACAGTCCCGAAATGAAATAAATATGTATGTGTAGGTGTTTATTAACCCATTAAACGCCGAGCTAAATCTAATCTGTAAGTCCCAGCTCGCTGAATTATTCTGCGGGGTATTTAAGTTTTGCGCATGCTTTTCGAAAAAATCTGACTGAGTGTTTACACACAAATATGACACAGGACGACTTTCATGATTGATTCAGTGTTGAGATATTGTGCAGAAAATAAAAAGAGAGGGCTGTTAATGTTGCCAAACCTAGGTCACCAAATAGTACACGTTAAAATTGCTGGCATTAATAGGAGCTCACCATATTCTCTTTGTTAGTAGGCTAAGGGTTAATACGTTGGTAGATAAAATTATACACTATACCATCTAAGTGAAACGGTTGTCAGTAGGATACGTACCAAGTAAAGCCTATTGACATTAACTGAAGAATAAAATCCAACTAGATGCCACTTATTACTTTATTATGCTTAGACGGCCTATGTGGTAACCAAACGCTATAGTCGTGAGCTCCTGATGATGGGCATAATGGTGCCCGAAACATGTTGAGCCTAACACAAGCATAATAAAGTAATAAGTGTCATCTAGTTGGATTTTATTCTTCAGTTATGAAGATGATGCACGGTCCAATACACGTCAAACCTATTGACATTGTCTGTTACCCAAGATGTGGCAATGATTATAAAACGTACTAGATCTCAAAAATCAATTCCTTTTCCGTCTTGATGTGGAAAGATAGAAGAAAAATTCGTAATCTGTTAGCCCCTATGTACAGCTATTCTTGTACCTTGACAGAGGTCTAATTAAGAGTCCAACAGCACAAGAACTTTTTAGTTTTCCCTCAGTCTGAAAAAGTAAATGGAATACTTCTATGTTTCAAGCTTTCGCCGTGTTGTAGTGATGATAGCAATTCTTCTGGGTATTTCCCCGGCGTCTGGTTGTTGTTAAAAGCCGACGTTTCCGAACCCTGTATCGGTTCCATCTTCAACAAGTGATGAAGTATGAATGAGGATTGAGAGAATTGACCCGTATTTATATCTACATAGGGGAATCAGTGGTGGGAAGTCTGACCAATCAGAAGAGGGGACTAGGTGAATGTGGTGGGCAGGAAGTGTGAGTGGGGGGGGGGGGGAATATAGGTCTACTTTTCGCTGGTGGAATACATTACCGAAAAGATGTTCTGTTTTTTTTTAACTGTTATGTATTGACGCCGTCTGTATGTAAGGTCGGTGACCCGTGAATTAATGAGCATGTAACACCGACTTAATGGTACTGACAGGGGAAAACAGAAGTACTGGGAATGAAATTTGTCCCCGTGCAACTTCATCCACCACAAATCCCACAAGGACCGTGCCTGAGGTGACAGGCCGACGATTAACCAGCACGGGCCCACCCGGTTCTATTAGGAAACTATAAGGGTAAGCGAACTCTAAGGGAATAGCTTTAGACTCTTGGTTGCGTCATTGTGAAGAATATTTTAAACGTAACACTTTTTCCTTTGGGGTACGTTTCCAGCGCGGATTCCCAGTATAACTCTGCTGTGATCAACACGAATGTCATCGTCACTTCCAGCGGGGAGGTCGTCTGGCTGAGTCATGGCATCTTCAGAAGCTCCTGTGATATAAACGTCGAGTATTTCCCCTTCGATGTGCAGAGCTGCAATATGAAGTGGGCTTCATGGACGTACGATGGTTACCAGGTACAGGAATGCACTTTTGTCACATCTAACCACTCTGTGACCTGTGCTGTTTACGTGTGGCTACAGAGAAGGTTGTACGACTTTATAGTGAGCGTTGTCAGTAGCTTTTGTTCCGAGAAAACAACTTATTGATAACCCTGATTTTACTAATTCCTATTATGTTTTATTGTCAGATAACGAACAATAATATGTAATTAATTTAAACAATGCATTTTATGTTGTCAAGGAGCACGAAGGTATGTCATTCTTGTACTTGTACATGGCAAACAAATAGTACACGGTGTAGGTTCAAATAGCATCAGACTATGAGCATAATGAACGAAAGTGTAATGCATTGTGGTCAAAAGAAGAATATCTGCCTTTGTCGGATTTTGAACCCCGGCTGTTCAGTTCGAAGCCAGTCACCACGGGTGAAATACTTCACCTGTGAAAGTTAAAATGGACCTAAGAATATGTGTGTGATTACGGACTGAATTTAGTTTGAAGAAGACAGAGTGAAGCAGTGGGCTTTTTGGACACCATAATGAAGCGGCTTCGGTGGTCTAGAGATAGCGTGCTGGCCTTTGGTACCCAAGTTTGCGGGCTCAAACCCGACCGAAGCCGTGTCGGATTTTTAGAGCGAAAAAATCCTTAGCACGCCTTCCTTCGGAGGGGAAGTAAAGCCATCGGTCCCATGTCGTAGATTTGCGACATGTAAAAGATCTCTAAATTTACGTGAAGTCGGAATTTAGGCAAAATTACTAGCGGACATCTTTCTAACCGACAGTTCCACCTTTCGCTGCTAGGATCTCTCGCGTCGCTGTGGACGCAGAGGCACGTGGCGGCGAAAGTGGGAACGTCTAAAGACGGGGGAAAGCAATGGCAAACTACCCCCAAGAACTTGCCTAGGATGCAGCGTGCCAAGAGCCAAATCGGTTCCATAACCGGGCTCTGGTTCCTGCCGGACTGGCCTCTAGGGCTGAATACTAATGAATGAATGAATCCCACTCCAGGTGAGAAAATATTTGAATAGCTGGGCGAATGAAACCTTTACAGGGGCTCATTATTAAGGAACCATATGTTAACTTAGTAAGGTTAGGTTCAATTCTGAAAGTCCGCAGTATATATTCGAGAAATTAGAAAGGGTGCCCGTGGAAAAGTAATTAATAACTACATCTAGCAAAATATCTTTTTAGAAGGTGAGATGTATTCGGCTATTCAAGAAATTCCCGCAGTTCATCACAATCGAAGGTTCATTATCGTGTGCACGTGAGCCCAAGACTGTGACGTAGCTTGTGCCAAATGAAAGTAGTCCAAATCCTTCATTTAGATTTCTTTAAGATTAACTTAAATATTATCCCCTTTTGCTTTGGTTATGATAATTTCTGCGTAACATGTGTATCAAAGTAGAGAACTTAATCATAACTAAGTGAATACTACAGGTAGATGTAACACCTGTTAAAGTTTATTACTTTTAACAATAGTTCGGCTGCAATTGCTGTGGCTTGGATCTCACCCCAGGAGTTTTGAAACTATTATCATTATCCTATTTGGCACGCCATGGCGCTTCAGAGTTTTAAAACTAGTGACTGTTTCATGTAAACATGAAAAGGGCTACCTATAAATATCAGCCGAACAACCGAAAGATTAGGCAGCCTGAGATGTTCAAGCAGCAATGAATAGAGCTCGGGATAATTACTACACAGCTCCATGAACGTATGTTCATGAAGGGTTTCTCTTTTTATATTGTTGTTGTCATCAGTCCTCATTACAGGACGTAGCAACTAGAATCATTCACAGGGAAGGATTTAGAATGACGTCACCGAGCGTATACAAACTTTCTGTGCACGAATACGAAACGAAGAAAGTTATCAAAAGCATCTTCAGCACAAACAGGTCTAATTAAGCGTTGGCACAGGTAATATGCCCTTCTTCCTAGTATACTGTGTAATTCACATCGCCTATATACCATTTCAGAGCCATCGCAATGCTAAAATATATGTAGGTCGCTTGCCTTGTAAAACACACACACACACACGCGCACGCACGCACACACATACACACACGCACACGCACGCGCACACACATACGCACAAGCACACGCACGCACGCACGCATACACACACACACACGCCCATATATGTACGTATGAGTCTACAAAACTTTCTTACGGCCGGAGAAAATCTTGGACGTCTCCATACTTAATTGGATTCTCGATGAATCAAAATATCGTTAGAAGAATGTTCAGGTGGGTATGTGCCAGTCTTTCATTGGGAAGGTCTGGGTTCAATCGTAAGGCTTTCCGTGTAGGCTGTGTAATGGACATGGTGGTACTGGACAGGTTCTTGACCAGCAACTTTGATATTGTCCTGTCATTTTTATTCCATGAATGTTCAATACTCAGTCCATACGCCAGCTAGCGGACGGACAAAGGGTCCGTTAAAGGTCTTGATTCTACAGAAACATATTTCACCCCATCTAGTAGACACAAGGAAAGGAAAGGAAACGGCGGAGAGATGGAAGAAAGACGCGGAAGGAAAAAGAAGAAAGTAAAAAATGAGGAAGGCTGTGTATGTTTTTAAGTGAATGGTTTTGTACCATTCTTTCTTTAACCTTCATTCACTCACTCATGCGAGGTCTAATTTGTAGCAACAGGTATCAGCTACACATACAAAAATGTTTTTAAAAAGTAGTAGAAATCTCCACGACCTTAAGAAAGACTCTGTATGGGGAGTGGAGTTATAACTCCACGCATTCCTAATATTGGTACTAGATTGTAGTGAGAGGTGAGTCTCAAATCCCTCGCTTTTCAGCCAGGAAAGCCCCACCGCCCCCTTTCCGTTACCCACTGAAAAGAAGGAGGCTGGGTGGTCTCCAGAACCAGCATGGAACCAGTGGAAAAGAGAAAACTGTGTCCCTGTTCAGTTTCGAACTTCTGTTCTCCAGATCGTGGTCCGTATACTGACTGGGTTGCTTTGATTGCCAGTAATGAAGTGAGCGCGTTCTGCAGCAGTTCTTCGTGGCCCTTCATTGTCTTAATATTCCGAAATTAAAGCCATGCTAATAATGAACGCAAGTCTGTATACCTCCAGACCCTACGGCGGATGGTCGCTACTACTCTGACTTACTGAACACCTTAATTACTGATAAGACTGGGCTCTGAAGTCAGGTCGCACAAATAATGCAGCAGTACGGCTACTTCAACCAAGCAAGTTTCACTCGCGCCTTGCCTTCTTGGCAACTTCTCTGACACGATTTTACTGCAGGTTAGTCTGCACGGTCAGGCGTTGTGCCTCTTGCCCTAAACCACGACGTGTGACAAAGAAACAATTCCTGTATACCTATTCGCTTACTATGTATATATATATATATATATATGTATTTTTAATTTTATTTATTATTATTCTGCATGATCCATTACTATGCAGTAATACTACATGCATTGGTGGTTTCTTACATAATTACATAATTTCAGCTACAATTCCTTGTTCTATGTACAAGTTTGTTGAAGTAACTATAATTGTCTGTAATTTGTCAAGGGTTATATTGTTCGTAAATTTTTTAAAATTGTTGTTAAATTTGTTAATGAGTTTTTTTTTACTCACGGGCCAGTTTTCTGTCCGTAATGCTGCAGCTTTTAGACTGTCTCTTTCCTGCTCGAGTAGTTTACAGTCATACAGTATGTGGTCTACTGCTTGTTCTCCGCTTTTGCAGGAGCACATTGGTCTGTCTAAGATTTTGTATTTGTGCAGATATGACTTAATATTAATATTGTTGTAAAATATGGAATTACATTAATTTTCATTTTTAACCCGTTTGCTATTTGGGAGAAGAATGGTTTCGTGATTGCACCCTCTGTTGTATGGTCCCATTCACTTTGCCGCTTCGTTACACTGAGATCACTTAGTTCACTTATCACTGTACTTGTTGGAATCCTTTTGTAGCACTCATCGATATCTCCGTTGGTAGTTGCCTCTGAGATAACGATGAGTGCTACAAATTGTATGTATATATGTATGTGTGCGTGTGCGTGTGCGTGTGCGTGTGTGTTTGTTTGTATGTATTATGTGTGTGTATGTATGTATGTATATATGTATGTATGTGTGTATGTACGTATGTATGTACGTACGTACGCACGTATGTATGTATGTGTGCGTGCGTGCGTGTGTGTGTGTGTGTTTGGTTGTGGGTTTGGGTGTGGGTTTGGGTTTGTGTGTGTGTGTGTTCTTATGTACTTATGTAGGTACATATGGATATGTGTACTTATGTGTGTACATATGGAGGTATTTATTTATTTATGTAGGTACATATGGAGGTATTTATGTAGGTACATATGGAGGTATTTATGTAGGTACATATGGAGATATTTATTTATGTAGGTACATATGTATGTATGCATGCATGCACATATATATGTATATATTTATACAAGGATACGGGCTGGGCAGTTCGAAGTTCGAGTCCCGATAGGGGCAAGATACTTTTCTCTCCACCAAATGTCCAGACCGGTGGTGGGGCCCAGCCAGCCTCGGTTTATTTTCCTGGGACAAAGTGCCAGGGGGTGATGTTAACCACCCACCGCCATCTAGTGCCGAGGTTAAGAACGAGTGGAGCTGTTCCTTTGCTCCCTGTGCCGAGGTTAAGAACGAGTGGAGCTGTTCGTTTGCTCCCTGTGCCGAGGTTAAGAACGAGTGGAGCTGTTCCTTTGCTCCCTGTGCCAAGGTTAAGAACGAGTGGAGCTGTTCCTTTGCTCCCTTATACGCCTCCATGGCGTGGATAGGGACCGTTTTATTGTTTTATTATCGTAAAGTTGCAGTAACGATTGGCTTGTCAAGAAGAAGTTTGCTGCAGAATTTAGTAAGTTAACTGTAATTACTGAATTTTTAGTTATTTCCTTGTAATCACACACAGCGTAATAATGTCAAGGTCGATGGCACAAGTCTAGATTCTGATTGGTGTTGATATCAAAACCATACACCTACCCTAATTCCCTACCTCCTTTATACGATAAAGCTTATTTTCTATAATAATTCTAAAATTTGGACTTAATCGGTACGAGGTAAGGGGGAGGGGGGAAGGAAATTTCACAAAGAGGAGCGTCATTATCTTCACTTCTCGCCTAACATTATTCGGGTAATTAAATCAAGAAGAATTAGAGAGGCGGGTCATGTAGCGCGTGTGAGAAGGCGAAAGTTGCTAGAGGAATTTGGTGAAGAAATGCGAAGAAAGAGACTATCTGGAGGCCTTAAATGTAGGTGGGAAGGTAATATGAATTTGGACCTTCAAGATATTGAATTTGGGCGTGATTGGACTGATCTGGCTCAGGATTGGGACAAGAGGCTGGTTATTGTAGATACAGTAAGGAAATGCCTACAGGAATTTGGTGAAGAAATCCAAAGAAAATAGACCACCTGGAGGCCCTAAACGTAGGTGGGAGAATAATACAAAATTGGGCCTTCAAGATATTGAATTTGGGCGTGATTGGACTGATCTGGCTCAGGATCGGGACAAGAGGCTGGTTATTTTAGATACAGTAAGGAGCCTTTGGTTTCCATAAAGTGCGGGGGTTTTCGTTGATTGGCTGAGGGAATGCTATCTTCTTAGGAAGGTCTCTGCTCCGTGGAGTTATTTAATGATTACAAACATTTTTTTGGATTAATATTATTTTTTACTTCAAAACGGTTAAACTTACAAACATGACACTTTATTAACCATTTAAACACCAAGTTAAATCCCATATGCCATTTGCTCGCATTATTAGAAGCTCACCATATTCTCCACGTTAGCAGGGTAAGGGTTAAACATGGGTGCAACTGTTGTAGGAACAAAACGCAAAGTAAGACCGCTGAAGTTTTCCGTTATCGTTTGCTTTCTGTAGGGCCGAAAGTTTCAGCGTGATGCATTTCCTTAATTTCAGGATATTCAATAATTTTATGTCGCACAGCTGGACCTGGTGAAACAGGCGGAGGAGGGAGATGTGACGAACTACCAGGCTAACGGTGAGTTCGATCTGGTTAGTTTCGACGCCATCCGACACGTCGAGTTCTATTCGTGCTGCCCGGAGCCTTACCCGGACATTACCTACATCATCCGATTGAGGAGAAGGCCCATGTTCTATGTCTACAATCTCATCCTGCCGTGCATTCTTATCAATGGCATTGGTAAGTAGCCTCCCCTGCACACAAATTGCGTTCAATTGCAGATCATTAAGTATTACTGTATTGGCTGCTTAGTGCAGAAAATTATGCCTTAACGCTATCCCAAGGATCCTGATTTTTCTACCGTTAGACATAAATCCCGTTTAACACCAATTCTTAAGACAAGTAAGTTCCTGTCTAACACGGGTTCTAAACCAAAGTAAATTCCTTTCTAACACAGGTTATTAACAAAATAAGTCCCGTCCAAAACGTGTCCTTAACTGAATAAGTCCCTCATATCACAGGTCTATAACACGCTCTTAGCAAAATAAATTACTTTCTAATAGGGTTTCTTAACTAAATAACTTAACGTCTAACACACTTTCTTAGCAAAATTTTCCTTCCGAATCAAGTTCCTGACAAAACAATGTTCCGTCTATCACAAGTAAAGGTAAAGGTAAAGTGACCCCGTTACAGGCCCAATGTGGCCCAGAGGGTGGGTAGAGGTATAGCTCTACTCTTCCATGACCGCGGCACTAGAAGGGGGTGAATGGTCAGCAGCACGCCCCGGCCGCGCTTTACCCCCGGGAAAGACCCGGTAGCCGTTTTACAGGAGGCTGGGTGGGCCCCAGGGCCGGTCTGGACGGTCGGAAAATCTCGTCCCCACCGGGATTCGATCCCGGACCGTCCAGCCCGTAGTCAGTCGCTATACCGACTTAGCTACCAGGCCAACCATCGCGCAAGGTGATTTGTCCAAAAATGAGTGGTGTGGTATATGACATAAAAGCAACAGTACACGGAGTTTCATGAGTCAGTGATGTGTTCACGTTCTCAAAAGACTTTAGTGATACTCTGCGATTACCTGTATTTAACCTTAGCATCCAAGTGCACAAATGCTCTTCAGGCAATCTATGCATAACATTTATTTCGATTTGTACTGTACTGTGTTACTAGAGATAAAATTTAAAAAAAATCCCGGTGAGGACGAGATTTTCCGCCCGTCCAGACTGGCCCTGGGGCCCACCCAGCCTCCTGTAAAATGGGTACCGGGTTTTTCCCGGGGGTAGAGGCGGCCGGGGCGTGGGACTGACCCTCCAACCCCTTCTAGTACCGAAGGTACTAGAAAAGAGTAGAGCTATACCTCTACTCACCCTAAGGGCCTGCGTGGCCTATAGAAAGGGCGAAAACCTACCTACCTTGCGCGATGAGGTGGATCGTTAATAAGAAGATGATGTCGGAATTTCCTTGTCAGGCGAGTTGTTGATCTAGCGTTCTTTGCTTTCTTGGGGAAAAAAAATAGTTCGCTTACGAAGACCACCCCAAAGTCTTATACTTTAATTTTGTAAAATCAATGACAAGAACAGACAGACGCGTGAACCTGTGATGTAGAAGGGACAATAAGATGACGTAGTTCCAACTAATGAAATGACGCTTCTCGATGGGTCTTAGAAACACACGCAACGTTTATTGTGGCGGTTTTTCCACACTGCAAACACAACATGGAGACCAGATTATTTATCTTGAATTTAATATAGATAAGAAAACTAGGCTTGTGAAATTGGATACTGAGGTTGTCAATACCCGTACATTCGATGTAGCCTACTATGGAAAAAATCGTGTTTGTCAAATGTTAAACTGTGGTGTAACGTTGAGGTTTTACCCAAAAAATTTTAAGTAGACAGAAAATATATTCAAGTAATAAACTTTAATAATTCCATGAATAATTATAATAAATATATTTCAATTTTTATTGTCAATGTTCCGTTTTTATAATGAATGCTGTAAGAATCGGTTTGAAGGTCCATAAATCTATACAACAGCAAATAGTTTAGGTAAAGCAGCCCCATTACAGGCCCGGAGGGGCCCAGAAGGTTCCAGGAAGTCAAGGTTCCCAGACTTCGTGACAAAGGCACAGGATGGTGGTAAGGTTGTCAGCCTTACGCACCGGCCGCCTTTTCCCCTAGGAAATAATCCTGGTACTCTTTTCTATTAGAGGCTGAGTCGACCCCAGGACCATAGTGCTATAGGAAGGATTTTATGTCAATGAAAAATCCAATGACACCGGCTGGGATCGAACCAGCGACTATCTGATTTGTAGCACAGCACCTTAACCACAACAGCAAATAGACTCTACTAATTTTATTTTAAAAAGCTGTAATTTGGAAAGGGTTACATTACGTCACTTTACGTTCCGTCACTGACTACATTCATATAAGTGACTATCTGGAGGACTTATTTGAACCTAGGTTTAAGTATAAGTGTATGTTAATTCCGTTTTTTTTAATCGATATTCATGTTTTCTCTATGTAAATGTGCTTGTGAAGGAGGTAGGTTTAGTTGCACGGATATATTGATGGATACATAAATGTGTGGGTGCGTGCGCGTAGTGTTTTTTTGAGTGATATTTTCCTCAGATTTACGTAAAAGAATTACAAATAAATAAAATATACATAAATTGATTAACTAAATTCCTCAAATTTTACAATTTCCATTTCCTAATAGGTCCCTTCAAATTTATCTTTTATCTGATCATCCCAAAGTCGACATTATAATCAGTTACTGGCAGCATCTTTAAATGAATCTCAAAATTATAACAGCCGGATAAATAAGTTACAAACACAATGGGCCTAATCTTCAAGGAGTTTTACTTAAAATTCTGTGTGCTATGCCGACGTTTATGAACCTGGTTTTCGCGGACGTCCGCGGTCTTTCAACTTCAATAGATTTTGCTCAGCGAAACACAAATTTATACAGTTTAAGCTTTACCAATTTTTTTTTCATTACACTCAAGAAAATTGTCCTTTTTGAATAAACTTCGTTATTTACTCAATAAAGTTTCCTTACATAATGTTTCTTCTTTGAAACTCTTCCGAATTTAAATGCCATCGCTGTCGTGAACTGGAGTAATTTTGGGAGCGGGCTCGTAGAATTGCAGACTGTGGTACCAGAATGGTTGAGAAAGAGCGTTGTACGTTATGTAGTTTTACAATTTTTCCAGTATTGTTATTGCAATTTTTTTAATTTTCTAGCACTGCTCGTTTTCTATGTTCCTTCCGAATCCGGAGAGAAGGTCACGCTGGGTATCAGCGCTCTGCTGTCTATGACTGTGTTCCTTATGACGATAAGGGAGAGCCTTCCTCCTACAGAGAAGACGCCTTTAATTAGTGAGTTTATTACATAGAAATAAGTCTCAAAATTTCGTGACAGATCTGGTATCAAATTGTAGCTTTAACAAGTGAAGTTTCTGAAGCTGACAGTGGATAACAGTGTGAATCTTCATGTGAAGGGTGAATCATATGCAGCCAGTCAATATCCGTGGACTTTGGGGGAAACGTAAAATAACCAATAGAGTGCCAATTTAACCAAATAAATTTTAAAGTTTGTTTTGATGTTGATACATGGTAAGAAAAAATTATAGATCATCAAATAAATGCTCTTATTCTGGACTCCTTTTATTTTTGTGTTGTATAGAATATTTTATTTTAATTGGGTAATTTGGAGTTTTATATAATGTATTCTTCGTTGAATATTTTGAGGGAGGTCAAAAGAAGTTGGATAAATTGATAATTACGTAACACTCATTAAGATGTAGAATAGAATAGAATGATATAGGCGTTAGAGCCCTTTTCGGGCCCGATGAACCTAGGCCCTAAAACAGGCCCTTTGTGCCCCGAATGAAGATGTAAGTTGTGAACACAAAATTCCAATGGGAGAACCTGAGATTAAGGCACAACTTGGATGAGAGAAGCATAAAAGAGAAAATGTAATAAAAATGGACATAAAAGAAGTAACATACAAAAGAGTAGATTGGACCTAACTGGCTGAGGATAGTATCCAGCGATGGAAATTTATGAGCACAGTAATTAATATGTTCCTTACACCTTTGGTAAATAATTAAGGAGAGTAATATTGAAGATAAATGAATTTTTGCATATACTTGTATGACACATTTGTATGTGACAGGTCTGTATTACGGGGTTAGTATTTGTCTCGTGACGTTCGCCTCAGGCCTGTCAGTTGTCACGCTAAACGTGTATCATCGGGGAGTGAGAGGAACAGGTGTACCCAGAATTGTCAAGGCCCTCATTCTTGGCAAGCTGGCCAGGCTCGTCTTCCTGCAGTTTGAGCCACGAGACAAACACGTGTCTTCAACGCATCATGTAAGTCCAGTATCCCGTTTGATTTATTTCGTAAAATCACTGGGTGTTTCTTGAATTTCAGTTGAAAATTTCCAGAACAGGCACCAGCCTGAATGCCACCCCAACCGATGGGAAAATTTGTCCCCGTCAGTTAGATGTTTGTCAGGACTTTCTTGCGTTTAATAACGTAATAGTATTAGACGTAGTGACGAAAACCGTTCTTTACACAGAGTTTCTTAGAACAGTTTTATCCACTTGCTGCTTGCATTTTCGTGTCAAAAATTCAGCAGAAATTGATTTTCCTTTAACCCATAACCCGCTAACGTGGAAAATATGGTGAGCTCCTAATAATGTCAGCAGATGGCAGATGGGATTTACGAGTAACTCGGCGTTTAAAGGGTTAATTAAAAAAAAAAGAACGCTTTATGATATTTGCTTCCCCTGACGCCCTCGAGGATTGCTAATGCTTTCGCCTCGGCCATACTTCTTAGCAAATATTTAATCACCGTGGTTATGTGTAATAACCAAGAAGAAAAAGTAAGAAAATGCGGTTCACTGTCCGTTTGGAAGACCTAAGCCTACAGGGGAGCAGAATACGTGCAAGTGTATTAAAATTGGCCTTGAAGACATGGGATAAGGGTGTGTGGATTAGATTCATCTGACCCAGGATAGGGAGCAGTAGTGGACTTTTATGAATACGATTACGAACCATCAGTTTCCATAAAATGCGCCTAATTCCTAGACTAGCTAATAAACAGTTGCGTTCTAAGAGGACTCTACTTCATTGGAAATGGTTGGTTGGTCGGTCGGTCGGGCGGGCGTTCATTTGGTTGCTTAGTTACTTAATTTGTTTGATTATCAGTCAGTCAATCCGTCAGTCAATCTGTGTCGCCAAAGTTTTATATTCTTCAAAAAAAGTTACCTAAATGAAAGTTTAACATTTTTTTTAAAAACCCCATCCCGCGTCAAACTTGAGGATCTCAGGCAAGTGACACTGGATGTGCTCCCACTTAAGAAGGTCGCACTGCTGCTATGTTGATATTCTGGGCGGTCAGACATAACAAATACAAAGTTATTGGCGTCTCCGTCGGTGTGATTTTCGTGCAGATCGTTACGTTTGAAAATTATTACGTTTTTTATTGGAGGTCTCACAGACCCCATCAGTCTGAGGGGCACACGGTGGCTCAGTTGGTTGAGGCACTGCGCTACAAGCAGGAAGGTCGCGGTTTCGATTCCAGATGGCGTCATTGGAATTATTCTCTGATAAAATCCTTCCGGCAGCACTATGGCCCTGGGGTCGACTCAGCCTCTAACAGGAATACCTCCTGGGGGTAAAGGCGGCCGGTTCGTAGAGCTGACAACCTTACCGCATTCACGTGCAAATTTTCTAGAAATCCGGGAGTCTCAACCTCCTGGAAACCTCAGGGCCGGTAATAGGCCTGCACAAGGATTGCTTTACTTTTGCTTTACCTTTTACCGACTTTTACAAAGCGTAGGCTAAGAAACTTAAAACACGTAATCAAGTGTAAATGTTCATGACTGTATGAAGAATTCCTGATGCGGAGACTTTACTGTGGCAGGACGTCAATCCACGAACAGGCACGCGGCTAGACTGTCCACGTCCACCGGACAACAAATGGGCAACCGACGTCGAAGTGGATTATCTGGATCCTCAGCAGATGTCTCCTCGTTTCTTACCCCGTCGCAGCAGAACAGACTCAACGCCAGGTACAGTTCTACGTGTTAGTATCATAAGATTAATTTTTTTGCAACAGCTCTCACGTATGCGTTCTTGGTTTCCGTCGCATACCCTCAAAAGCTTCAATTAGCTTCGTCATTTCCGTCTGTGTATCTGCCCATCCGCGTAGATATTGGCACGACCTTT
>Ga0123352_10005191_pt1 | contig 19501 bp, 13 predicted proteins | sample TergutLab28metaG_FD_89700 | JGI IMG/M metagenome (GOLD analysis project Ga0123352, IMG submission 89700) | Labiotermes labralis P1 segment gut microbial communities from Petit-Saut dam, French Guiana - Lab288 P1 | ecosystem: Host-associated > Arthropoda: Insects > Digestive system > Gut ... | reverse complement strand
CCAACCCACTCACGTGAGATGCCCAGTTGCTCAGCTATTGATTTAGCCGAAATCCGGCGGTCTTCCAAGATTAGCTCGTGAATTTGATCAGTAATCTCCGGGGTGGTCCTTGTTTTGGGTCGTCCAGGACAAGGAGCATCACAGGTGGAAAAATCACCACGTTTAAACTGCGTCACCCAGTTTTTGACGGTGGTATACGATGGTGCATGTTCCCCTCATGTTTCTGTCAGAATGGCGTGAATTTCCTTCGGCGTCTTGCCTTGCAGGAAAAAAACTTGATGACACCTCGCATCTCCATGGTGTTTAAATCGCGCGCGTCGCCTGACATGCTTCCTTTTACCCTCTGTAACAAGAAAATACTTGCAATTCGGCACATGAACAGCCCTCTCTTTCCAAAGACATTATCAATTCCGTCCTGTGACATCGGGAAGTCGGGCTAAGAACTTATCAGCACTCTCTCGTATACTGCACGGTTGCCGTGCAGTCTAAGACGTAGGTCTGTAGCCGCTAAATTGTTGGGATGGTGGTTTCGGAACTTTGTACGTGTTTCGTGCAGAGAGCGGCCTCAGCGGCCAGCTGATCACTCATTCAGAAGAGTCGTAGCATGAGTATTTTGTGTGACATAGAAACCTCAACAATGAGGCGGCCTAGGCCCGAGTTGGGTGGACGGCCATGGAAATTGTATGTATGTATGTACGTATATATATATATATATATATATATATATATGTGTGTGTGTGTGTGTGTGTGTGTGTGTGTGCGTGTGTGTGTGTGTGTGTGTGTAGTCATGAGCAACGTTGCATACTTGGCAAATCAGCAACATCAACGGATTGAGTATCATTTGCTATTTGACGCCAACTACAGTCATATCTTTGAGTTAGTTATGACGTCAGTACCTTGCATCACGTGACCATAAACAAGTGATGCAAAATGGCCGACAAAGATGTTTCTTTTCGTCAGCGTACCGTCACTGAATTTCTTGCTAAAGAGGAACATTCCCGCTGCTGATATTCACCACATACTTCAGCGGGTGTATGGAGATGTGTGCAAGGGTGCTAGTGGTGTTAGATGATGGGTAAAGCATTTTAAATTTGGGAACACGGGCTTTGAAGATCAGCCTTTTAGCGGTCGCCCTCGAACAGCCTCAACTGAACCCAACAAGAAGAGATTTGTTGAAATCATTAAGGAAGACAGACGTGTGACTTTGGACGCAACTGCAACAAAACTTGGAATAGGGCACAATGCAGTTCAGGAGATGATTGGAAGCTTCGGTTATCGAAAAATTTATGCCCGTTGGGTACCGCGTTTACTGACTGAAAACCATAAAGTTCAGCAAAAAGCCATCATTTCAGAAATGTTTCGGAGCTATCGAGACGAAGGAGATGATTTTTTCCTCAGTATTGTGACAGGCGACGAAAGGTTGTTTCACCATTTTGACCCTGAAACGAAGCGGCAGATTATGGAACGGCGTCATTTGGATTCACGAACAAAAAAGAAATCAAAGACAGTGCCATCAGCTAAGAAGATTATGGGCACCGTCTTCTGGGATGCAGAGGGGTGCATCTTGATTGAATTTCTGGAACCTGGGAAAAACATAAATGCTGATCGTTATGTCCAGACACTACTCTAGCTTCGTCGTGAATTGCGCGATAAACATCCCGGAAGAAAGTTCATCCTGCAGCACGATAACTTTCGGACTCACATCGCTCGTTTGACCTTAGAAAAAATGAAGAACATGGGGTGGGAAGTTCTCCCTCATCCTCCGTATAGTCCTGATCTGGCACCCTCCGATTACCATCTCTTTGGTTTTGTGAAGAATCAGATGCGAGGTCAAAATTACGAGACGAAGGGGGCACTCCAGACAGCTGCGCGTCAATGTTTTCGGGCAGCTGGAACGGAGTTCTACCCCAAGGGAATATTCAAACTTCCAGAACGGTGGGAAGAATGTGTACAGGGAAAAGGGGATTATGTAGAAAAATAAGCAGATGTCTATGGATTAAGATGATGTACTCGGTTTTCACATAAAAATAAATTTTAATTTATAAAAAAAATTGTTGCTCATTACTTATGTATATATATATATATATATATATATATATATACATATATGTGTGTGTGTGTGTGTGTGTGTGTGTGTGTATGTTGCACAGAAGTTTATATATACTGGAAAAATCTTCCCACAGATAAAAATGGCACAGGACCTACGTTTTGACTAAGCACTTGCAATTATTAGCCTAAATTTTATATGATTGTACGCTTTATCTAATACCATGTAACGTATTTATGCACTCCACTGATGTTATTTTAAACACGCTGTATGGAAGTGACTGCACCATGCGTGTATCCATTTATAATGAAGTGAGCCCACTCAGTATTTGAAAAAGAAATGTGTGGCACCGAAATTTTGGTAAATATAATCTTAACTTAGTGCTAGTGCGCACTAATTGAGACTTATTCATTAGACTAACAAGAGAGGCAATATATGTTTAAACGTAATACTGAGACGCGTTCATGTAGCCATTGTTGCCGTGGAAAAGCAGTTAAGTATTACATGTTCTGAGTTTGTGTGTCTTTAGCTTTAGTTATCCTGGATGGTAAGCGCATGCGCCACTTTGTCATCGTTGGCCTCTCTGGCTGCACCATGTTTTTCCACATTATATCATAAATTGCACAATTTTCAGGAAAAAATATTATTCGTTACAAAATATGTTTTTTTTTATTTCCTCCACGACATTTTTCTGAAACATTTCTTATTCCAGGAAAAATTTAGTGAGATATCATAAACGTACATAAGTCGCCATGTAACATACCCATTTATTCTTCTCAGATTTTGATAAAAGTGAACTTTCGCGACAGATTTTAGAAAATACTCAAATGTTAAATTACACGAAATTCTGTCCAGTGGTAACCCAGTTATTCTAAGCGGACAGACAGATGGATAGAAAGATGGACGAGCGGGCAGACATGATGAGCTAATAGTCGCTTTTAGTAATTTTGCTAACGCACCTACAAGTGCACCAGGATGAAAAACCTAAGGTTAAGTTATGACATATTTACCTTGAAGGTGTGTCGAGTTGGGTCCTAGGAAAAATGACCCTGGCTTGTGGACAGCATTCCTCGAATTACTGTGTAAAATAATTTGAATCTAAGGATATATCATCAAAAAACAGGGAACCGAATTTCTCTTATCCTCATTGTTGCACCGTGCATTTCGTAGAATCACTTAATTATTATCCAACAAATGCACTATATAACATTTCACATTAAAACACTTAAAATCGCTCCGACATGTTTCGATCCTAAGATCATCCTCACGGAGCTAAGTTTTTCCTTGCTAAAGTCATTTTAAAAACATAGCCAGACGCATTCCTAACAACATACTCTTACACAACACGATATGCTGCCACAACACCCTGTTAATATAATGGAATTATTTCGTGAATGTTTTTAAAATGACTGTAACAAGGAACAACGTAGCTCCCTGAGGATGATCTAAGGATCGAAACAAGTCAGAGTGATTTTAAGTGTTTTAATGTGAAATTTTATATAGTGTATTTGTTGTTTAATAATTAAAGTGATTAAAGGAATATCTCTGTTAATGAAATGTTGCACCTACCTTTACCCTCAGCCTTTAAACAAGATTTCACCAAATCGCCCAGTGGTTCCTTGTAATGTTTAGCTGAAAACAATGGACGTAAACTGAAAAGCCCAGTACAGTGTGAAACAACATTTCATGCATACTGCAAGCGAGTCATTCCACGTTATCACCCCTTCTGATCGGAGTTCATTCACTACTATGAAAAGAGAAGCCTGTTCCTCTCGTCTTATCATCTTTGCCATGCCAGAGTGTTACATATGCACAATTTCACGTGAGGGTTGCAAAGCATACAAGTGACAATTCTTTTACGAGAGGCGAGAAGGGAGATGTCAGTCGATTTTTCCAACAGAGGTTGCCTTCAGTCTCAGATACTGAGTCACTGTACTAATTTTGTTACACCACAGACGCAAATCTGAATAAAATTATCCATTTTCTCGTACACTGAAAACTACTCAGATATTTGAAATACACTTCCAAAAAATTCGTAGATATCGGGGAAATATGCATTCTTGGCCTATGTTATGTACGATAACGTTTATTTTTTCTAATCGATGACATCTGATCGCTTAAGAATAATTGCGAGTGTGATAAGCCAACACAATGAAAAGCCTGTCAGAGAGAGTCTGGCCCTCATCGTAACACGGAGAAGACGTTTTGAATCAAAGAAAACAAGCGGAAGAAACACAACGACTCTAGTTTGCAGTGTCCAGAAAACGCATTTAGTACAGCAGGAAAGTAGGGTGGATGGGTCACATATGGCTGACGTAGCCACTTCTCCTACTGGATATGCAGCCTTATTCAGCAGCCGTTATTATTTATACAAAGTTTGCCTTAGAGTGAGAAGAAGTTCATCAGATTCCTATCTATTCTGTATGAAAAAAACTTTTGTGTCTGCAGAATGACAGAAGAGTATATCCACCACAAGGCGCTATCCTGAGTCACATGCATTCAGTGCACATCGTCACAAAATTGATTCAGATCTCTCAGTGTAGGGGATAATGGCTCACACTGGTTCGCTCAGAACTCCGGCTTCTCCTTCGTGTCCCGATAGCTTCCACGTCTTTCTCCGCGCAGCTTATTCTACTATCCTGAAGATGGAAGCAGCAGGTTCCTTCGAAATGTCGGTAACTCCGCCAGGCTGCAGGGCATCTCACGTCAGATGATAGAAATCCGTGTAGTCGCCTTCACGAAAACTAAATTTTGAAACAGGTCCTGTAATTCACATGAGATTTTTTCCGTATTTTTTTTTCGACTTAAATCGTGTCTGCATTTCCACAAAGAAAAATAACTCCGGTAAAACAAGAAATCGTTTTAATGACGATAAGTAAACTAATAAATGCAACTCTCTCAGCTGTGTAGATCATATAAAGCGCAATATCAGTCAGTTGTAAAACTTGTGTAAGGTAGTTGTAGTGATATTTATTCTGGACAGTATAAAAGGTGAACGAAAGCCTCAGACAGAATAAAACGCGATGCACGATCGCCTCATGTGGTAAGGAGAGGACACAACGCGACGTACAGTCGCTTTACCTAGCCTGGACAGCGTACAACACAATGCGTGAAAGCCTCATGGAATAACACGGAACACAACGCGACTTACCATTACCTAATCTAGCATGGCAGAATGCAATGCGACGTATGATGGCCTCACCTGGCAAAGAGAGAATACAAAGCGATGTACGGTCACCTGAAATAACAAAGCCCCTTTAGGTCAGCAGATTTTTATTAGACTAAACGACTAAGCAACAAGCAAAGCAGTTCAGCTGTTACCATGGGATAGACTTCGGGGTTAATTCTGCACCCAGATGACATTTCAACAGCATTATTTCACTGAAGGTTGTCTCTGAGACGTAAGGGCATTGTGTCCTCTACTAGACAAGAGCCAAAGTTTTAAATAGTATTGAGGGGAATGTCTAGCAGATCCCAGTGGCCGCGCGGTCTAAGGCGTAGGTCTACGGCCGCTCGCCTACTGAGACTGTGGGTTCGAATAGTGCGTGAACCGCAGGGGCATAACGGTATGCCAGCTTAGGTGGACACTGGCCCCCTAGGTGGTGGACAGGGATGTGAATCAGTACTGTACATAGCTCATAGGGTCTGTCCGTGCGCCCGGTTGTGCAGAGTAAAGTGAGGGGTAGACGGTGTGCGTGGGGGTACAGCGGGTATAGTGTACAAGAGAAGAGGTGGATCAAATTGCACTGTGGAGTGGGGGAGTGTTAATAGCCTTTGACTTATGGACGCTCTGATTACCAGAATGATGACGATAGCATCTGTTGCAATTGTACCGGAATGTACGCAAGGTGCATGAATAAATGGGATAAAAAAAATCCCACCGGGGGCATGGGTGTGTTGTGAGTGTTATGTGTTGTGTGGTAGAGGTCTCTGCGATGGGCTGATCACTCGTCCAGAGGAGTCCTACCGACTGTGGTGCGCCGCTGTGTGTGATCTAGAAACCTCGTGATTGAGGAGGCTATGGCCCACTGGGGGCTGTCGCGCCAAATAAAAAAAAAAGAGGGAAATGTCTGCTTCTTATGTCTGTGCCTTTGCTCAGCAGGTTGTTCACTGGCCTGTCACCGCGAAGGAACCATTTCGATCCGAGGACAATCCGTGTGAGATTTTCGTGGTTACGGTGGCACGTAACAAGTATTTCTCCAACTACTTCGGGGTTTTCTTGTTAGTATTATTCCACTGGTACTCTATTTTCACCTTAATACTGCCTATATCAGGACAAGTGGAGACGAAGCCTAGGAACCTTCGAAGCGCTGCTATTTCGGATATTGTGGAGCACAAGAAATAGAGGTGCTTTCAAACTGAACCGAGTATCCCTCAAAGCTTTGTCTAATACTGGAATTTATTTTTGTCTTTCCGTGTCGTAAACCCATATAATTTAAACTTTCATCAATGTGGTCTATCATCTACAGAGCGACGCAGTACTTAAAATCAATAACAAATCGGATTAACCTCACACTGTAATATCAGTAATAATGCAATACCCAGATAATTTCAGCTTTCCCAGATCAATGTCCCTTTTCAATGGAGCCACAATTCATACACAGAAATACTGTATTGTTGTACTGGAAAAACTGTTACACAAGTGAACTGAATTTACTAAATCTCTTTACAGGTTTTTATTATTTCTTACATCCATGAAAGCTTTGGTTTGCTCTGATAATTTCATATTTATTGTACTATTTATTCAATAGAGAATGCTGTAAATATTGCGAGACTAATAACGTATTTTCTTCAATGTGAGAACCGAAATTTACTTTCAGAATTATCACGTGATAAACCAATAAACTAAGAATCAGATGTAAGGCATATCTTAGTAAAATGGAGTAACTTCAAACGAGCATGGGGAAAAAATGTTCTGTTCACAAAGGAAGTTGCTCCAGTCCCATTACAAAGCTGCAAAGTTAATTTTATTTTAAACCCCATGATTTTATCCATAAAGCAAGAAAAAATTCAGCAAAGTGATGTTAGCAACAAAATACAGCGAATTTCTTCACTAAATGAAAATAATAGCTTCTCAAAGACTCCACTGCATAGAGAAGGTAGACAAGATGAAGGTGACTAATAAGAACGGTTTTCTAGGTCACCAGAATTAAAAGACGAAGCACTGCAGTTTGAAATGCAGATCGTTCATTCCAACTAACTGTCAATATTTTCTCCCATAATGCCCGAACAGAATGGTGCATGTGTACCAACGTAACACGAGTTTAATTATGCGGTCGCTGTAAAAATCGGTGTCTGTAATTCGCAAAAATTCATGAATTGAGAACAGAAAATGACTCCTTCTGCATGCCAGAATGTACATGCAATAAGTAGTCCAGCAGCAAACTAACACAGTTTGAATTTTTTTGGCTCCCGAAGAATCTCGGTGTCTCCGCTACCTTCCAGCCTGTTTTTTTTAGAGGAGTGACATGGCGCGACATGTTCCCACTGCCTGCTACTACGGATCCAAAAAAAACTGGATTTTTTTTTAACTTTGAAGATATGACAGGGTAATCTCTAAATGTCGGGTTGCCTGTTCTTCCGTCAGGTACAGTTTACTATAAAAAATCACGAACAACAAAAATATTACAGGTTAGGAAACATTATTCACTTGCCAACCGTAACTCGCCCGTTTGTATAATATCAATGCTGACCAAACACTATTGTATGAAGAGAATCTGAGACTCATAATATTTAAAAACACTGTTTCTGCTCAAGTTTATAAGACAAGTGAGCTGGAAATATAACAGTAAATTGTGAACAAGAATTTGGACAAGGACTTTGAGTATATATTAGGGAGCAATATCTTTCCTAATAATAATGTGTAATTGTTTTTCAACTGCTGTTAAATCCTCTTTTCTGCAAATGTGTGCAAATAATTTGGATACCTATTCTCCAGAAGTAAAAGAAATAGAATCTTATATTCTTATAGCGTCACCAAACAAATTAAAAATTACAATTCAAATTTAGTGTATTCAGTATGTAATACTTTTAAAATTTCAAGACCTCTTACAGTTTCGCATAGCATAAATCATCAATATGACCAAAGGCAGTGTATTCCACCAGTGTACAGTTTTCACTTGTTAAATTAATGTTGCAACATAGCAGCTGGACGAAGAAGCACAGATTTCTGCTGCTTGTGATATGGCATTATAAATTAGATATTGCAGGTTACGGCAAAAAGCTTCTACATCAACAGTCACTTAGTTTTATAGAAAGCAATATAGATTTATTTTCAGGGAAATATGATAGTATCAGTTTATAACCTGCGAAACTAACTTGCTTGTGTATCGAATAAGTGATTACTAGGTCATTAGGAGGAGAATGTTAGACAAGCAAATGCCGTTAGTCCTTTGCTCGTATAACTAAATTGGTTAGGTATAACACGCAGACTGCGAAATAAAAAGCATCTATTAACCACTGCCATTTACGCGACCTTATATGACTTCATAAACCAAAATCCAGTCAATTCCACAGATTAGCTGACAGCCTAGTTTCGCCTTTTATTCTTCTTATTCGGCTGTTTTCTTTTAATATTTAATAGTCATAAACAATTACGAGAGTAAAGTTGATTCTAAATCAGGGGTGAACAAATCCCGGACGCCAAATCGCCCGGGCGACTAAATTTTGCACAATGGCGCCTAGTGTTTGTGGGTCCTTTGTATGAAACTAGCATTATATAGCTATTCTAAAGCTTACAATTTTGAAGTGGCTCCACGAATTTTGGAAAATTTGTACAAACCTCCTTTAAAGAACATCAATAAATCAATAAAGCTAAAAATTCTTATAATACAATACTTATACTTTGTGTACTTTGATAGAGGAGAAGTATTCAGTTACAAATACACAGAACAAACACAAAGAGATTTCGAAAACTCCGATAGTTGCAACCAGCGGTTTGCTTAAGATTGATCACCACGGACTAAAATAGATGTGGACACAATGCAGCATTATAATACATGTTTTCCGCACAACATTTCAATAAGAATCAATGGCGGTACAGAACGTCAAATTTTCTCACAGATAACCATGCTAAGGTTGACGTTTCTGGGAGTCGGTGTATTATAGCCATTATTTGCCTGTGAATGTCCCCGGAGAGCGCAGTGTCATGCATTTATACATCACCAGTGCTCTTGTAAGATTATTCTAAATGTGGCGGAACAGAGTCAAGAGAACAACTGTGTCATCTAAATTCATTTCCGATTTTCTTCAAAAACTCAAAGTAAACCGAGAACAAGCACTTTGAGAATGGAGGCAGCCAGCTTTTCTTAAACACTGGTATCTCTCTATCAGATCACACGGCATCACAAAACTTAGAGAGGATTCTTCACAACACCGTGAGAATAGAGAAAACTCTTCTTCCACTGCAAAGAATCGAACTCATATTTTTCGGTCGCCCAACCCGTAGCCCAATTATCGTACCAACTGATCTTATAAACCTTTAAAAGGGTCGATACATATAAAAACTGAATCATATTCACTGTTATTCAGTTCTGCGGTTTAAATTTTATGTTCAGTAGTATTCTGATGATTACGCTGTCAACACGAAACACGCAGACAGATTTAAACACGACTTGTTTAGATGTGGGCGGAAACAGGTTTAAAAACTCTTCTTATGGAAGCATAAGTGTACATTACATTTGAAATTAAAATAATTTATTTCGTACAGTAAATGGCATAACCCAAGTCCAATTTAGCCAACTGGAAATGCAATGCAATTTTGTCTGCAGACTCCTGTACATTTCATACAGTGTTACCTTACAGACCGAGTTACGGTAACACCAACAAAGTTAGTACAACTGAAGGATCAAAAGTGTACAGCAAGGCCCGGTGATTATTACACTGCTGTATGTGTATAATTCATCTAGCTGTGCGAGAACAAGAAAATGATATTGTCAAATTAATGGAAATTAATGTTCCTTGCAGGGGGATTGCTTCAACAATTCATTCATAATTTACCAGAAAATCAGGCACCTCCCCACCCCACAACACACAACTTGTATTTGCGAACTGCTCTGTCAGCAAACGTTAACATAGGCATAATAATGATGCAATAACTGATGCCAGATTATTTCTCGTGTCGGACAGTGATTAATGTCATAAATACGTACAGGGAAGCATACGCATGTTCTCAGGACGAAGAGAACTTTAAAAGAATGGCGGTACTTCTACGTTATTGTGGGAAAAGACAAATGCGTGCTGTCTCTCAGTTCGGAGATTACATCGCACTCTCTCAGTTTATATGCTAATTTATTAACATTCGGCTATAGAATAATTGATTCCACTATGTTTTACACGACGCTACAAGTTTTTCAGATTATATGACCCAGTGATGAATGTTAGGATGATTAATGCAGAAAGAACGGGATAGAATGTGGTAGGAATATCTCATGCCTTGACCTGATGTATTACATTAACTTTCATGTGAAAGACGGAATAAAACTAAGAAGAAACTCAGAACAGCCGTCAACCGAACTGAATTTCGAAAATGGGGCCTCCCGAAAGCAATGCAGAAGCACCAAGCCGTGAGAATACCTTTCCGGCAGATACCAAATTTGTCCCAAATATTACTCACTTTAAACCAGCGAGCGGCTTAACTCAACACCAATACCAGTACCAACGTGAGACGGATAACTTCTCTGCAGCAGCTTGTGTTTTCGCGAGTTAAACAATTTGTGAAAATACTCATATCCTCTATGCAGATACAAAATTAAAGACGTTATGGCTTTCTCATTCGTCACGACTAATTACTGTAAACAATAAGCCAATCAACAAATCTATCTAACACAAAACTCTGAGGGCTACCAGAATGTTCAGTATATTTGGTCAGGCGGTAAACAAACACCGGCTTTTCGTAACCAGAGGGTGTAGTAACGTTTGGACACAACTCCTTCCTTTCGTCTTGTCATAAACCAATTTATTAAGTTCAGACGTTCATACGCTACTTCCTTATGAACCTTCTTAATATTACTTTGTATCTTCATACTTGCTCTCCTAATTTTCTCTTCCCTTAGATAACACCAACTCAAAAGGTTCTATTTATTTTACATTTCCCCCCACGTGCAATTGATGTACCGTTCGCATAACTTTACATCATCCTCAATACTTTTCTTGTCGCCAAATAATTGGTATCTCTGATCAATATTGCACCATGAGTAGAAGAAGGTGGAGAAACTGAAATTACAAGTATAACAATCAATAACAAATATTGTAATGGTACGAAAGCCTTATGAAAATCATTCCATTCATTTAGCAGCTACTTCATTAAATATATTTGCACCGTATAGCACTATTTCCTAATTGAAACAGAAAACGATACAATGAACCATTTATTTCTAAATGTAGCTTCTTCTACACACAAATCTACACGATCAGATATGCGTCTCTACAGCCATATTAGCATCTACATTCGAATGTAAAATGACATTCTATCTATTAATTCCAGTGAACAGCCGTAAAAAAATTAAAAGAGATATAAAGTATAATTCAATAAATGAACACAAGCCGAAAAATTGTAAAATATTTCTTGACCACTAAACGAAATGAGAGCGGCTGTACAGAAATCCTGGATACTATAATACAAGAGCACATTTGAACTACGAACAATTCATGTTTGATATTTTATCTTAAAAACATCACGGAATGAAAATAAAATTAAGCCAAATCCTAAAAAATTATTGTAAGCGTGTATTGCTTTGAATACGCTACAATGCCTGCAGTGTTATTAATAAGAAAAAAAATTACAGTTTTATGCCTAAATTGATCTTGTATACATACATAAATCTTCCTTTGAGCACAAGCACAGACTAAGGCACACTTTAACGGGGTTCCCTGCAGTTATGAATAAAGTTAATAATACAGCTCTACAATACTTATTATAATTATTAAAAGAACAACTATGTGCACATAAGAAGCATGTAAAATATATACGCATGAGATTACCTCCTACATATTTCGACGTTCGACCTCCAACATCAGGGAGTAAAACCTAAAACTTTCATAGTTTAAAACTTACTGAATCCACTGTTTATGTAATTGTGTAAGTTAAAATATAAATAAACAATGGATTCATTAGGTTTTAAGTCAATAGGTTATAATCATTATATTATATCAGTTTAAAGTATATACTTACAAAAGCAATGGCTTCGTTAGCTTTAAAACTACATATGTTTCAGTTTTTACCCCCTAATAATGGCGGTCGACCGCACAAATATGACATATGTTTTGCACACTTTTTATGTGTAAGTTGCTGGATTTTAAGCGCATTCGCAGAACTGCAAAAAGCGACTATTAGCTTTTCATATCTGTCTGTCCCTCTGTTCGTCCGTCCGTCCTTCCACATGAAACAATTCGGCTCCCACTGAACTGAATTTCTTTAAATTTATAACCGTCCGGCTCACCTTTCTAACTCATTCGGTTCGCATGAGACCTAATTTTCAGTGACTACCGTGGTTTGCGTTTGATGGGCTTGGTGAAGATGAACCGTTAATACGATTTTTGCTTAATTGATAATCTGGAGAAACTGTTGTGATTTTATTTTCAGTCACTGGGCGCTAATTTGGTGCAGGTTTTTATTGCGTACGATAAACGTAGCACGGGCCACTCTCTCACGTAGCGTATTCACTGCATATTAACCTTTAAGGAATAATAAAATTATATTGTCCGAAACTTGGCAATACCGAGTATGTCCGATTTAATATTATTTGTTTTGAAATTGTACCCTGTAGAAACACTTATAATTTTCTAATTATCTAATTTATTCTGTTGATTTGGCCTAAATCTGGTATTTCAAGAATATTTTACTCTGCAGTACTTGAAGATATCAATGTAATGTTCCCATTTTACAAAATCGCACAGGTGGTTATTTTTGTCATTCTTATGACGAGAAAGAATAACGCTAAAAGCTAAGATCGGCCATGAAATACTGTGTACACCAAGTGCTGTTTAACTGTCTGAACTAGACCTGCAGGTACCCAGACATATTAGCGGGATTCAAAACTGAAGAAAAGGTACTTTGCATGCAGATATATTTAATTCTTTATTCAGACAAGGGAACTGAGAAGGAAGCTACAGGACACCGCAAACAACTATCAATTTTTCTCGCTCTGCAACTCATTTTAAATATAATGTACATATTTGTCCATAAGAACAGCATGTAATATGAAGTCTTATTGTCTTATTGCAAAATTTTTTAAATTATTATAATTATCCTAAAATAACTTAACCAAAAAGGACGATATACAGACACTTCCGAATTATAGTCCATAACTGGATACCTGTCGCTATTGCGAACTGTCGGCAAGTTTCTTAGGGCGTGAATGCTTATGACTGCTATCGGAAAACATGGTGTGTTTCGACACTTGTTGGAGACACTTTACTGCCAGTGTGAGTTTGTTTCATACTTCATGTCCTCTGAGCAAATACAGTAACGGTATTTTAAATTAGAACACATCCGCTTACCATGACTTTTTTTCTCCTAGTTCATTGTTTTCTAATTACCCTGTAATTCGACGCTCTGTTACCTAAGATACTGGAAGCGCCTTTAAACAAAAAAAAAACAAATAAATGCATGAATAAACCCCCGAAATTAATAACGGAGTGCTCGTGTCGTGTAATGGCGATAAACTGCAACCAGGTTCTTCAATCCATATAAGTATTTGAAAGTCATTTCTTTAATGAGGAATTTATTTGACTATTTTAGTCAAAAGTCTTATTCCTAAAGTACGAAATGCGGTAATTTCAGTTTCGATCCAGAATTCACGTGAGAGACAGCATTAAATGGACAGCGCGCTGCTGAAATATTTCGGTCCGGATTCAGCTGACAGCTGCAGTAATTGTGGGAAACGTACGGCTGACAGTGAATATGAAATTCATTTTAGACTTTCATTAAAACTACTAAAGCTTCTAAATTAGAAACATTAGTCCGGAATTGCCATTATCATTTCATCTTCCGTAATAAAATTGGAGCTTAAAATAAACACATACTGGGGAAGTTAACGTCCGTCCGTCCGTCCTTCTGTCCGTCGGCATCTGTTCATAACATGCGGAGTCACAACATTAAGATTCTACTTATTATGTTTAATGGACTGAAATACATTATTGTTTTTATATTTTAGTTAACTTTTTCACTTGTACTGAAGACACCCCAAGTTCAAATTTCAGGCTTTAGACCTGCTATTCCGAACTGTTTTGTTTTATCTTCATTTCGACAGGGCACAATAGTGATCTACGTCCTTCGAAGTTTTACTCAGTCTGTCCAGGAAAATTTCGTGGGTAGTGCTCAGAGGCGCGATGATTCCTTTCAATCCTTTTCAGTTATGTAGGGTTATTACATTTTATGAAATTTAGTCTGAGTCGCTCATAAGCATCTTCACATAAACAATAACTAAAAACACGAAGAAACACAAGCCTCTGTGTTCATCGTCTAAGTACCCCAGTTTCGTAGTCAAACTTTCTATCCTTTCAAATCTCAGTCTACAAAATGGCCGCCCTGTTAGGCTGTTAGTGGTCTCTCTCTGCCCCACAGTACAACGGCAAATAAGATGGAGCCTATCTGCCAACAATCGCTTTTTCCACATTATTTCCAATGTACTCTTCAAGGATCATTTTGCCATCACTACACAATTTCAGGTACTGGCTATAGGTGATCTCCAAATTGTTAAGAAGTGCACAAATAATTCCTTTTAATTCCATGGATCAGAATCTTTTTAGAGAAGCTAATATTTCCTCACATACTCAAGACACTCCATGCATTTTATGAAACCCCGGTGTTTAGTACCGTATTTAATTGACCACGCCGCTGGTCCTGTTCCTGAGTCAGTTCAATTCAGTCCATGCTCTCCTCTTATTTCTTGAAGATCCAATTGAATAATGTTCTCCCATCTACGTCTAGGTCTTAAAAGTAGATTCTGTTCCACAGAATTCCCACCCACAACCTTGCATGCACCGCCCCTATCCTGCCTCCCATATGTGCCACATGCGGTCTCACCTCATTCTTCTCGATTTCATCGTTCGAATATTGTCTCTTGAGGAGTACGGAACACAAAGTTTTTCGTGAAGCAATTTCCTAAATCCCCTCTTACCTCGTCCCACTTATGCAAAAATATCCTCCTCAGCACCCTATTGTGGAATACCGTCAGCCAGTGTCTATCGTATAATGTGAGAGGCCAAGTTTCACACCAATAGGAAACAAGACTTGGAATTATAGTTCTGTCTATACTGGGATAACAAATTAGAAAACTGAACATTGTGGGCAGAAAGAAAGCTGGTATTCTTTGAGTTCATTCCGATCTCTAAGTCCTTAATAAATTCAAATTTGATTTGTTAAAGTTCTTCCCAAATATATGAAAATGCTGAACATACCGTGGGCTTTTACCTGTTTTATATCGTGATTTTGTCCTGCATTCTGTTGACAAGACACACACACACACACACACACACACACACACACACATACATACATACACACACACACACACACACACACACACACACACACATACATACATACACACACAAACACACACATACATACATACATACACACGCATACATACACACACACACACATACATACATACACACACAAACACACACATACACACATATATACATATACATACACACACACACACACACACACACAAACATACATACATACATTTTGTTTTCTCAGCATTCAGTTTTAGATCTACCCACTCCTTAGTGACTAATAACACTTTTATCATTTTACAACATGTGTATACTTTCATCCCATAAAATATCATCAGCATGAGCCAAAAATGGTGTGTCCCATTAGAATGCAATTGCTCCTGGTTTGTTTGCATTTTCATAATGGTGTATTCTGAAGCAGTTTTGAAAAGTAATACTGATAAATTATCCCATTTTTTCAAGCAATTTTTTTAACGCGACTAACTTCTTGGGGATAACATATTAACTGAAACTATTGTACAAAATCTTCCTATTGCGTCATAGGCTTTCTTGAAGTCTGTAAGTAACTGATTCACTGCCAAATTGTAAATAAAAGTTAAATTCTTGAAATCTATAGGTAACTGGTGCAAAGCCACATTCTAAATAAATTTAAATTCTTGGAGTCTTTTAAATAGTAGTCTTGCTGCCACAGTTTAAATACGCGTTACATATGATAACAGTAAGTGGTGCCGAAATTTCCGGTCCAATGGTAGCATCCTTGCGTCTTATTCGCAGATTCCCTTCTCAGCTTTTCACCGTGACATTTTTTATTTTGACGTGAGATTTTCATAGTCTTTCTCCAAACATTCGGGTAATTATATGGATAATAATTCACAGTATACCACAGCCATATCTTCTTATCCATATCGGTTCGTCACTATTATTATAAATTTCAACGCATATAGACTGAGATTATGATGTCGTCGTTAAATAAGTAAATAAACAAAATGAAGGAAAGACAATGGTCAATGTTAAGTTGATATTTGGACTTTTGAATGAAGTAGGGTATTGAAGGAAATAGTAGAGACAAGGCGGCGCACAGTGGCTTGACCTGAATCGCTATGCGTTTGCAGGAAAGCGGCTGTGGACCAAATGTCGAATTGCCTTCAAGCGAACACGAAGCGATGTATTGTGCTCTAACTTGAGTGCAGATTGAAAGGAAAGAACATATTTAAAATTTGCGCAGCTTTGTCTAGACTTTTCTTAATCATTAAAATTTTATTTCCTTTCATTTTCTTTTTTTCTACTCATATTTAAGCATTTATATTTTTTATTTGTTTGTTTTTATATATATTTTCTCCTCTTATTAAATTCTTTTTTATTTTTTAGTCCTTGAACTGTACCCTGTTTGTCCCTCATTTTGGGGATTTGTTTGTTTTCCTTGATTACTTATTACATTCTATTAGTTACATTTTTCTTGTAAAATAATTTTTATCTACTTGACTTTTTTTTTCTTCTACAGTTTTATCCTCCATTTTTATTTCTGATTATTATATTATTATGTTATTTATATTCCCCGACTTTCTTCTGATTCTTTCCAATCCCTTTTTATATTTAATGTTTCTATCTTTCCCTTCTCTTTTTTTTTATTTTAGTATGTTTTCTCCTCCCTTTTATTCATCGCTTGCTTTACATTCCTGATTATTCCTTGCGTTGTTATTCCAGATTTGTTATTAAATTTCTTACATATTTAACTCCGTTGAAACACTTTAATATTTATATTGCACTTTAATCCTATTCCTCTGCCGGCCTGTCAAGAGCTTGTCGAAGTGTCCTTTGTTAGCTGTAGCTATTGTGTTTGTAGAGTGAGATATTTTCTTAAGTGAGATTCAAAATAAAGCGATTTGACGAAAACCGATATATTTATTTTTAAAATTTTAGTCCTAGTTTTGGTTGATTGGCAGGTGAAACGGATGAGGAAGTTTGCTGTGACAGGAAGTTGGTACGTCAGGAGATAAGAAGATGGAATAAAATGAAAACTCTTGATTTTGACCATCTTCTGGGTTTAGAAAATATATGATACTAAACGATAAGAACGAATCGCAAGTACTAAACAGCACACCAATCAATTTTATGTTGACCCATGAACAACAAGTGTATGCCTCTAAGATCCACAGTGGATCTTCCTGCTATGTCTTTGTTCCTAAATCTTTTCCTTCCTTGAAAATTTGACGTTAAAATTTGTATAGGGCTCCTTGATTTTTTAATGTTCACATTGTTGGAGGTTTATATAATGACGGATGATAAGGTAATTTTTGAAGTTTAAGCTGAAATATTTTGGAGTTTGTCACAAGCAAATTTAAATTTTGTCCCGACTTTTCCTGGAGGGACTGAAGAAAACCCGGACAAACTGAGGATAGGCAATATTCGGGCTGAAATTCGGTCCATTCACCTCTCTAATACGCGTGTAGACCTAAGGCATTACTGCTTCACCAAAGTGTGCAGTGCACAGGTTACTGAATTCCGTACTTCCTCACCCTATAGCTATTATCGACCAAACCAATCACACCTTTGGACATTTTAAATGAAGATACGACTGTGAAGGTAACAGAACTGAGCTCACCTTTAAATGCACTGATGACAGAAGTCTCTGTAGAGTCTGGAAGGCTTGCCCATTGGGATGCAGATGGATAATCCAACGATTTATGATGGCACTTCCCGAATGAACTGAACACTGGCCCGCGGACCAGCAGAGAATATGGTTCCTGGTAGCCTTAAATTCCTGAGACACCTTCACACCGGGGTTACAAATGTGGGGGAGGTTTGTCCGGAAACCTGGAGATGACAGCTTCATCTCCTAACCACATTCGTCATGAGACTAGGGCTTCCATTTGAGGCAGTGGTTTAATATTTCCAAATCAACCAAAAATTAACAACCCTTTAGAGTCAGTATAATCTCTGAAATCCTGCTTAATTTTCCAGCAATAAAGGATATACAAATAAGCAAACAGGAAACGTCAGAGACATATTAAAATTGATCGTGGTAGAGTAACAGTATTGAGTTCTGTGGATGTGTAAACTGCATGCCGTAACCATGCTTTTTGAAACAACTAAAAGTTTTCATGCGCCATTTGGAGCAAAGCGCCTCACAGCTGGTTACATGCAAGTCCTTTGTATTCAGGTTGTGGTGCTATAAACAGAACAAGTGCGAAGCGGCCCCTTCCAGAGAACGTTGCTATTAAAAGTCGTTTTAAACTCTTTAAAAATTCCATTCCATGCTCAGCTTATCGGATGGAAATTGCAGTTTCATTGGGCCTGGCCTTTATGGAGACCGAGAAGTAGAAGGGGAAAATAAGAGAATGAGGGGAAACGCTTTTGAACTTAATCCAACCTTTGGTCTTGATTGCGTGGAATAGAGAAGAGAAGTCAGCAGTTTGAGATCCAGGGACTTGGAACGGTTTGAACTTGGTGAACAGAAATGCGGGTTTCCTTTCAACTCACTCGCTTCTCGATCGTTCTTTGCAATTAAAAAAGCGTAGATGAAGGAGGTAAGTTCTCTCCGCCTTAACCCAATATCATATTCACTCATCACGAATGGGTTTGGTTAAGTATCACTTTAGAAAACCTTATTGGAATCATTGGAATCGAGCCTAATATAAATTGCTATTTACCATAGAAGTCAAACACTCTGAACTATAAATTAAAAAGATGGGGGTTTACTACTTAGGGCCATTAAATTGACTTCATATTGCGACAATAGGCTGTATTAAATTCACAGAAATCTTTTTTGTTTTGTTTACGCCATTTTCTGTGAAGTGATTTCTTTTTACTGTAATACTGTAATGTTAGACGTCATTAACATTTTTAAAAAGTAAATCCTTTTCAAGTTAGAGAAAATCAGTAATGTACCTTCAAATTGTTTTATTACGTTGTAGATAGAGTAGCAGCAGAGACGGTGTGTTGTACATTCTTGACGCTACTTGAATTACTCTATTGAGATGATAT
>Ga0123352_10005189_pt1 | contig 19504 bp, 16 predicted proteins | sample TergutLab28metaG_FD_89700 | JGI IMG/M metagenome (GOLD analysis project Ga0123352, IMG submission 89700) | Labiotermes labralis P1 segment gut microbial communities from Petit-Saut dam, French Guiana - Lab288 P1 | ecosystem: Host-associated > Arthropoda: Insects > Digestive system > Gut ... | reverse complement strand
TCGAGCAATGGCAAAAAAAAAAAAATAAAAAAATAAATAAATAATAAAACTCGGGGAGGAAGCCATCAGTGAAATTCTGGTTGCTGACACCGACTTGGAATCAGGTGCTGAGGTTACCTGGAGGAGGAAGAAGAAGAAGAGGAACAACAGCAGCAGCAGCAAACCTCAGCAGAAGTTGCCATAACAAACACTGGCCAGGGAAATCATCAACCCAACTGCACAGTCGCCTGTGTTCTTCTCGCAGCCAAAGAAATGGTAGAGTGTGTAAGTGCACCAGATGTGACATGGGCCTGTGCAGGGTGCCTTGTTTCGTGGAATATCAAACCAAAGTAAATTTGTAATATATCACCCTCTCTGTGAATACTGTGTGTCGTGATAAAACAGTGATCCAAGGTGGCACAGACCTTATGCAGCAGAAGAATTATTTGGGTAATGAACTTCAAGGTGAGTCATCCTCATTGTGTTGGTTAACCAAAGATAAACAACTATATTGTCAGATACACATAAATATCTCAACTACATGTTTTGGCCCTTATGGCCATTGTCAGGTTGGATACAGTATCAGAGGAAAAAAACTACATACTATAATATGGTACAGTACAAACATTAGTGTGGTATAAGTAGGGGACGAGATCTCATTTACAAAGATATGGAGGGCGTGTGTGCTGAAGATGTTGTTTTTGGTAGATCTATACGATGTCATGTTTCATCTGTGACGTTATGATGTATGTCATTTTTGCTGGAGGTGTCATTGGGGTTGGGGGTGAAGCCAGCTGGTATGTGGCGTTGTATCTGCTGTTAGTAGTATCTGACAATATAGTTGTGTTAAGACGGTAATACGCTTGTATAATTGTTTACCTTTGGGTAATGATCTACTTACACCACATTTTATATAATGCATGCGATTCACAGGCCTAAATTTATTATAAAAATAGGTGAACTTTTTTCCCGGTCCCAATTCATAAGCAGAGTGCAGAATTTTATTTCATTACATTTGAAGGAAAAGTCTATGAGATATGCTTTTTTCCCGAAGAGTGAGAAATAAAATTTTAAATGCCCAGTAAAAAATCCTCGCAGGCAGCATTGCTCGGAGGGATTTAATTCCAGTGTTAAAGGGTCAAATACCATCATTACTGTAAATTTACAGCAATAACTTCTCCCTCCTTAATTAATTAAGATGCTTAACAGTTTAAAATGGCCAGAGGAACAACATCATACAAAGTGTATGTAATCTCATTTTGCCACAATCCATTTTAGTAATACCCTGTCATCAATATTTCTGTCCCAAAATAGCACTTCTTTTATGATCAAGTCATGACCCATATTTCTAACATCTCTATTTCTCTGAGGAAGGTGAACTCCTTACCTGCAGATTGAGCTCTTTCTCAGTCTCCTGTCGTTGTTTCTTCTCATTCTCCAGTTGTATCCTTAGTTCTTCTACCTCAGAGTATGTTTCTGATTTTTTTCCTTGCCCTGCTTCTCCACCACCCCCTCCCTCATCCATTCTGTCTGCATTTGCATCCAAGCCAAGTTCCTTCTTCAGGTTAGTGTTCTCATCATACAGTGACAAAATGTTATTTTTTGCAATTGCCAAATCCTCCTTCATCAGGGCATTAGTAGTTGTCAGTGTTTCAACCTTCGCCTGGAGATTTGTAACAGTTGCACTGAAATACAGTATTCCTGTTATTAAAAAATGAGGTCCAAAACATTATTTCACTGATTCAGGGTGCATTTGGGTTTTCACTGCATCTTGTTCAATGCATGTATAAATCAGAACAATTTTTTTTCATGCAAGTTACTAAAGCATCTTACCATCCAAAGAGCCATGCAGTTTCTCATAGGCTGAGACATCAGGCACAGCAAATAAAGCTAGTTCAGTGTATTTCAAAGCATAATGTTGAATATCTACTACTTCATTGAACAGTGGGTCATGCAGAACCTGTTAAATTCATACACTACGACAACTTAAAAGACTTAGTAATTACTACGGCAAAGATTACAGTATTCCCGTGCCTAAGCACCAAGATATCAAGGTAAAAAGGCAAGCGGAATTACACTTCATAAATTCTCAGCCACAATACAATGTCAAGATGAGTAGCGAGATTCACAATCCAGCCATCTTATCTTCACCTCAGTACCATAAGACAAGATGACTAGAACAGCCCTACAAATGGTCTGGACACAATGGCAAAGAGAAACATCTGTGTCCCTGCCAGAATTAAAAGAGATTGTACAGCCCACATCCAGTCACTTCCTTTGTTGAACTTGCTTTATAATTCACAATGGTCTCACTCTTCAAATAACATTTCAGCACCCATTCCAAACCAATTAAATGTGAAAAAAAAAAACTGGACATAAAAAAAAAGTAAAGTCCACAATGAAGTATCACTGTCAAACGCAACACTTTAGTATTTGCCATCCAATGTTACATGCTGCAGCTTAAAAATCCATCATCAGGTATCACTTTACAAAATTTAAAAAATATAAATACACTTGCAGTATGTATTATTGGTTAGTGAGAACTCATTAGTCAACAAATATTTATTAAAAAATACCAGATGTTTGTAGCATTATATAAAATCAAGTAAAACAAGTAACTTTTGTAAAGCAACGCCTGATCATGGTTCATTGAATTTAAAAGTGTAGCAATGGATGACAAATATTAAAGTGTTCTGTTTGACTGTAATACTTCATTTGTATTCAATATAATATAACACAATGGCATGAATAATCAAAATAAAATTTTGTCCAAAAGTTAAAACAATTGTACTATATATTATAGTAGGTGTACGTATGGTACTGGTTGTTTGTGGTTGATGTTGAGAACATTTAGCACATGAAAAACATCCAACAGTAAAGATTCAAGTCTTATAACACATACTGCTGTGTCACTCGGATTACAGTTTGTGATTTTTCAAAGACTGCACTGCCTTCATCTTCAGTGTCAAGCAACCCAAGAGGGCCTCACCCTGAAGATAAAACCACTGTGATCCCTCAGTCATGAACTATTTCTGCTTAGGTTACTTGACCCTGAAGATGATGTTATTTTGATCCTTCAAAATGATGGGCATTGCAAACTGTAACTCCTATAACACAGTGTTTAACATCTCAGAACACTTAAATCTAGAGCAACACTGCTATGAAAACCTAAAATCTTGCACATGTCCATCATTTAATGTTGTTAACTTCCCCGACCGCAAATAATGTGAGATGGCTGTATGAAGTAATACAGTTTACTAATTAAATACATACTTCAGATGTCTGTTCAGCTCTTCAATATAATTCTTTTGATCAAGCACAGTTGTCATGTTATCATGATCCAAATCATCTTCCGAAGACTCACTACACTGGTTACTGGATCGCAAGTACAGTGAGAAATCTATTACACCCTGCTGAGAGTCCAAATCTTCCTCCTGTAAAGTGAAATGCAACAAAAATGGTGATGCAAAGTGACAAGACTGACAATGCACTTTGTGTCTGAGAACAATATGACAATTCACAACAGTCTTCCTACATCCCTACCTCAGCAATCTGACACATGTTAAATTTCTAAGAATGGGAACCGACAGAGAACAAAAGACAATCCATGGAAGTAAAATAAATCACTTAAATGAATTAACGATAATAAAAAATTGGAACAAATGTTACACCTTCATCAAACTTTAAACTACCAGGCTGATATTTAAATTTCAGTGCAGAGTTAGAAAATACTTGGGATCTTATGGTGATTCATCCCTGCTGCATTTACAATATAACTCACAGTATAATATACTCATTTCCAACACAGATTTTATTTACAAAGAACAGCCAGCTACATGTTTTGGCTAATATATAGCGATCATCAGACTCACCATGAAAATAAGAAGAAAATGTTCACAGCTGCATGTGACCTTTACAAGTATACTGTTATATAACATATACAAAAACAATAGTCATGCAGCCACAGGAATAAAAATCTTGTGCAGTTATAAAAATTGCATGTAAAATTTAAGAGTGACTGTGGAAGTATAGTAATTACATAGCAACAGTAATAAATGAATAAAGCGTACGAGTAGAATGTAAGTATCAAAAAATGAGAAACATAGGTGAGTTTTTTGGGGAAACAGCCTGTCTACATTGGTTTCACTGTTTTCAGCAGTAGCATGCTGGGATGTGGATTTTTGCTCAACTAATATGGTGTTCAATTAAACAAAGAGACCAATACATGTCACCTCCTTAAAAATCTCACCTATGCCTCTCCTATTTGAATATTTACATACTACACTTCATTATTTATTACTATTACTGTATAATTAATATACTTCCACAGTCCCTTTTACATTTTACACACAATTTTTAAAACTTCACACGATTTTTATTTCTGTAGCTGTATAATTATTATTTTTACAAATGCTGTATATGCTGTACAACAATATATTTGTAAAAGTTCAAGACTTCAAGCCTCCCATGCAGCTGTGAACATATTCTTCTTATTTTTGCAATCAGCTGACGATGACTATATATTAGCCAAAACATGTGGCTGGTATTTTTTACAGACAAAACAGTTGTGTTTGGACTGAGTATGTTATACTTCTCGTCAAATACTTAGGAATTATTTGAGCACAAAAAAGGGACAAAACAAGAGCCATTTTGTGGAAAATAAAACACAGCTTATGTAGCATGTCTTAAAAATGCAGTAAATATCCTTGCTGCTTAAATATATAAAATTAATGTCTAGGGGTGTTTTTTATGTGTGTTCACATATGTGAATGCAGGGCATTTTAAGGTGAAACATATGTCACCTGTGCAAGAAAAGTGGCAGAAATCAAAACTGTAACATTTTACAGGATCTAAAGAAGAAAAATGGGACAGATAACAGCTTCAGTATTATGTGGAAGACATCAGGTTTGAACATGTGAGTTTGTCTGTAGATTCATGCTAGAATAAGCCTGGAACACTGCACTGCTACACCTTCTGAGCCAAGGACTGATAAAATGGATAATTAAAATTTTGAATTTGTGTCATATTTCTTGCAAGATACAATATATACTCTTACCAAAATGAGAGTTGACCAAATTTATACTCTTGCCATGCCTCCATAGGAGCATCACAATAACAAAAAAGCATCAAACATTCCCGGATATTAATGACATTAAGGGCAAAAATTATTCCACTTACCTTCACACAAAGGTTACAGTCGACAACATTTAGTCCCACTAGCAGTCCCATAATTACAATAGCTTCATCACTCATCATAAGGGCATCTGGTTCAAAGTACTCACACAACAGATCATCTTTATGATCAATCAGTATCTTTAAATAGTCAGCCAACTTCTTCTGCATTAGAGCTAGTCTCAACCAGGCTCGAGCTCTGCCCATATGGGTCCTGAAAAAGAAATAACTTCGAATACACAGAGTAAGGAAAATCCGCATGGCACAACATCCATATCTCTTACCTTTCCATAGCTCTGACTGGTCACAATTCTTGCAACCTTCCTACACAATCACCCCATATCTTCTTCCCAAGCATTTTGCCATAACTCCCCAACATATCATCAACCTGATCCAGTAAACTGCATACATATAGTACTTTCCAAACACCTTCACAATCATTTCCAATGAGATGCAATGCCATGCCATGATGATTCATTGACAAAGAAGAAACATGCTGGTCTTCTCGATTCTTCCAGTTGGGATCATAGACTGTTCCCCTCCCAAGGGTCACTCACCACACAGGTGATTTAGGTGGTCTCTGAATGGTCATTCAGCATTATATCTATCACCTGCAGTTGTGAAGTCATCCTTGAAGGTATGACCAAAAGGCCTGCTTTGTGGAACTGATAGTGGGTTTTATTTCTGGTCTTAAATATCCCTTGAATGCACACTCAGAACCTCTCAGAATTTAGCTGCCCATGTGCATGACTCAGCACTTCCCAGGTTTTCTTCTTTGGAGCATTTAAATCATGTTCTAAGCCATGGGTTACAGCCCTTGATAAAGGTCTCCAAGTGTTGTGGTATCATCATGGCTTTATGACCACTGCTTGGCAAATTAGTTCCTTACGGCATTATTACTCACCTAACAGTAGGCAGATCTCTCACACTTGATGTTATATCTTGTGCTTCAATAGCATACTTTTCAACAACCTGCAAGATATCCCAAAGTTCCTTCTTGGGTCCCAGCAGGCCCTGAAATAAGTTACTTAATTTCATTTCCTGGACAATGAAACACATTAAATCAAATATATGTTAATACTACTTATGGTACCTAGTTCATCTGATCCTGGCCCACTGATTCCTGTCTCAGGGTTCAACCCGCAAGATTAAAGATGGAATTATAAACTAATGCAATAGTCTAAACAGTTATGACACCACATAGTCCAATAGGTGTTCAATGTGCTAGAGGTGCCTCCCGCAGTCATCTTCAAAGCAATCCCTGATGGTGGAGGCAATGGAGCACCAAGTTCCTCCAAAATATTGGTAATCACCTACCTGATTTGTTGGTAATCACGCACAAGACTGCATGAGAATACACAGTCACCATTTGAAAAACATTCACTGCCATGAAAATCTCACTCTTCACACAATATTTAATCAGCAGATTTGGCTCCTTTCTTGAGCTGCCACATTTCTTAATTACAATAATTAAAACTCAAGACCTGTAACTCTTATATCATATACTGCTGTCTTCTTAAACTCCACAACTCTCAGTGTGTATGGTTCACATTCAAATAGTTCCTGTCTGCAGTTCCAGTTACAGGCCCAACCATCCTGAGCTCCCCTCATTCATGTTTCATTTGCAGATCACTACAAGCTAATACTGGGACAACACCTAACACAAGGCCATGACCATCCCAAACCCCCATTCATAATCAGCCTCCAAGCCATAAGTCACAATCCCATTCACTGATAAAGTATTAACACCCCAAAATACAATTCAATCAGTATGAGATTTGGGGTACTCACAATGGTGTTGTTGAAGGTACAAGCTGTCTGGGTTGTGGTGCTGTGTCATTGGCTGCAAAGTTCCTCCAGCTTCAAAGGACTGTAGTACCTTCATCTTGCAGCATTCCAAGAAGAAATATACATTTCTTCTTGGAATGCTTGACCCTGAAGATGAAGATACTATAATCCTGCAAAACACGAAAAACTATTCACTCAATGACAATGCATCACAGCACATACAACTTGCATCTTCACTACTACATCAGTATCATACAAAATAATTGTGGCACAATATTATTCTAGTACACCAAAATATGATATTAGGATCCCACAGATATCCACATCCAATCTTGGGATGTTTTCTTCCGGGTTTCATTATCACATAATGAGAAAAGCTTAGAGATGTTCAACACAGCAGACAGTGGGAAAAGATGAGTGTTCATCAAAAGGAGGTGAACTTCTCCATGCTGTCTAATCTGTGCCAATCACTTCTTTATAAACAAGATGTCAAACTTTCTCATCACTTCTGCCATCAAGGAAACCTCTGCCACTTACACATATGGCATATATGTCCCACAGTTGTCAAACATTACTGTTCAAAATTATATCACATAACATATAGTGTTTACCATCATTCAAATAATAATTTTACCTTCTTTGGTTTCAATCCATGCCTTAAAACATGTTCCAGAACTATAAAGAAATGCTGTAAAGGCATACTATCGGAATCCAGCATTCGGCCATATTTCAGTGATGTTTCTATCAGCTCCTTGACTATTAGTTTTGATATGTTGACTAAGTTACTTCTTTCAATCATTACAGGGTCTCGGGCTGAAATAAAAAAAAAAATATTCTTAATTATGCATGATTTCATGCTACCAACTGTTATTCTGTATGAAAATATAACAATAACACTTTATAAGTTCCAGGATGCCTGAATATGAACAGCTACAAGTATATTTTTCAAAACATTTATAATTTTATGGTGACTAGGCTAAGGACAGGATTGCCAAGGAATAGTGATTTAATTCCCAACATGAGCAACAGATGTTTCTCTTCTTGAAATCATCCATACTGGCCCTGGAGCCCACCAAGACTCCTACTCAATGGGAGCTGGGGGGCTCCTTCCTTGGCCAGTGAAGCAGGCAGTGTGTGAAGCTGGCCACTCACCAACTCTAGTGCCAAGCTTAATACTGAGTGCTATTATACCTCTGTTCCCTCCAAAGACTTAATGATGTGAACGGGGACAACTTAACTTTGCTACTCCATTATCATCAAGTATTGCCATGTTTAGAAGGGTTACTCATTGTGAAAAAATTGACTTACAAGGAAATGTAGTATTGCCTGAAATCTGAAATCATGTCTGCATTTACCCTGGTTCATTTCTGACAGTTCACGAGAAATCACAGTGCTGATGGTAAATCATTTGTGAACATGGAATTGAATTTTTGTCTTGACCACAAAAAGATCCTCAACTTCCTATCAATATCACCAATCAAGGACATTGCTATGCTGGATGGAAAGGACAGCAAGCAGACATTAAGTATCAGCAGAAGCTAACGATTCCACAAACTGTGCACAAAGCCTCAGGAATTCACTTCCTCATCAAAGTTTAAAATTCAAGGTACCAAAACCTATAATCCAAAAGGCTGAGATTTCTTCCTTATAAGATGCGGCGACAAAATCAAATTAAATAATTTTATCATGATACACTATAATTGACTTCCAATAAGCGGATGATATTCAATAACACACAAGCCTGTGATAAGTTGTGTCTGTTATAACTGTGAGTCTGCATACTCAGCATCCATATACAATTTAGTTGCCAGGGATGCATCACTTCTTAGTATGACTCACATGACTAGTACAAGAAGTACGACAAAGGGCAGCCTAATCCTACACCATTCTTAGATATGGTACAGTGGGTGAATGGCGATCACTTAAGCAAGAATTACTCTAAGATGAGGTGCAGAAACTGTAGAAAAGACAGCAACATAAATTTATTGCGAAAAAGTTGCCTATGAAATCCAGTGATAAAAATTACAAAACTATTAATTTATACACTTAAAAAGGGCACAAGCACCTCTAATGTTCTGTGCATTTGGTCTGAATTAAAAATTTTGGCCACATGTGAAAACCGAATTTTATGCACATTCAACAGAAACCCTAAGTTGATATGGAGGGTTTAATTTCTTTGGTTAACAGCAAAAGCCGTAACACAATGTTGCACTGAGTATCTCCCTGGACCACTTGCTCCTTGCAGATGGGAGTGATAAAGTTGTCCCAAAATGTCAATATGGAATTACCATTCTACATGGCATTAGAATCCAAAAAGAGTACAGATCTGAGTCATAGATGCTGCATGCAGCAAAGGGACAACCAGATCATAAGGTACACTTGTACCAGGGTTCACTGTATTATCACTAGCCAGCATACAAAATACAAGCATCCTAGTTCAACATTTCTGGTTCAATGTCCTCTCACTTGTTGTCATCCACACCCTCACCTCCCTCACCACCCTCATTACCACCACCACTGCTGTCATCATGAACATGCACTGATGGCACACAAACACCATCATCTGATTAACTCTCAGAGAAGACTTTCTGTGACCTGTTTTCTTCCTCTCTTGGACAGATGAACCGTTTTTCTGTCACTTTATGTTTTTATGGCTCCTCTCCTTTTTGTTTCCTCAGTCTACCTCTGTTTCATGTTTCATTTTTTGAGCAATTACTCGCCTTCACCTTTCCCTCATTTCTTCCAGCATTATTTTCTTTGGGGCTGGTGTGAGAATCCCAGAGCGCATTTTTCCTCTTCATTCATTACAGTGTTCCTACTTCCTTATTTGCTGTTAACAGAGTTACAACCAAGAAGTCATGCACCGGTCCAGGATTAGGACTACCTTCAAATGTCAAGTCATCATAATATGTGACATTCAGGGAGGGAAGGGCATTTGTCATTATATCCAAAGAAAGTAGCAGAATCCCCACTACTGGTTCATTTTGTGGCACAGTCTTCAACATCTCCCATTTGAAGATCAGGACAGAGAAAATCTTCTGTGAAAACAGCTGGTTTAGGGGACAAGTCCCTATATTTCTAAGCCAATTCACACATTTATCAGTATTTGCCACCTTCAAGAGCATAATGCTGAAACATCCACCAAGCTCATAAGTAGTATGTGATATAAAAGGTTCTCAAACCAGGGTTGCTTTGCACTCAGGTCTTCTGAAACGTGACGCACTGTGTAATCAGGTGAGTGGTTCCCAATGTTTTGAAATGACACTGTGCCTCAGTCTTGTCAATAACTGGAATTATCCCAAAGTGACCTTCAGAAATAAGAAAGGCCACATTTTTACATGAATTTCTTGGATTTGAAATAGTGCTGTGTGTTAATTATATATAGTGGAGTCCACCTCTAATAACCCAAACAATTCAGAAACAACGCGCATCACTAAGCACTGATTTCTTAGTATCAAATGGGGAGGGGGGGGATATTAAAACTTCAACAAAGTTCTCCAGCTGCTGCCAAAGAACCATCTCACTAAATGTGTCTCTGACTTGCCACTATGGGTGTGCACAAATCAAGCTTCTCCATTCCCTTCCATTTCACACACACACAAATGCGGTGACTGAAATTACATAATTAGCAGCATTCCCAAATTTTACCATAATGCCTTATTCATACAAGGTACAACACAGTACAGCTTTAAACAAAAAAGCTACACCAATCCCACCTGACACGAGAAGGATACGGCACAGAAACATAAAACACATATGGTTTAAAATTGAAAACTGAGCACTTATTAAAACACGCATTATAGAACTAAATAAAAATTAAAGAGCATTTATGTTCCTTTTTTTCACAGGTACTTTGTATTTTGCTTCCTTGACTTCTGGGGGTTTAAAGCTTACATATAGGAAATCTCTGGCAATCATGACAAAGAAATGCTAATTTATATGCAAATGTAATTCAAATAATAAACACAAACATTCCTTTACAAGCATACCAAGTAATGGCAGAGGTTCATCAGGAGATGGAGTTGATGGCTGAGATGAAGATTCAGGGACAGTGAATTCAACATCTTGCAATTCCTTCAAGCAGAGCCATTCACCATCAACAGACACACGAAAGTTGCACAAATAAATGGTGTCTTGTGCACCTGCCATATCTTGATCAATCATTCTAGCAGGCTGTCCGTTGCAAACAACGGTTACAAATATTCCCAATGTGTGTAATTATAGTCAAACCTTCATACGTTCTAATTTCAGTGCATTTAATAGTAAAAATAACAATGTTTCAATGTTTAAATCTATATCAAAATTACTGAAAGATTACATTCTTCATACATTACTTTCTGGAAAAGGCAATAAGCTATTCACATTTTGAATCCACCCTTATACAACCACAACATATGCTTAGGAACCCGTATCAGAAGCCTGTTAAATACTGACAGTTTACTAATGTGTCCCTTACAGCAAGAACAATCACACTGTTCCGTATTAACACGTACTACTGCATAACAATTTCTTTATAACAAAATATTAATTATTACAGGAAATGGCAAACATTGATTTAATGCCTTTCAAAGTTAGAAAAATCCTGCCAATTCCAGTTTCTAAGTTCCTGAAGACAGAAATCACAATGCCAGTTGTTAATACAAAGAAGTAACTAATTAAAACCATCACAAGTTAGGAAAGGAACACTGAAAGTCATGGCCACTGTCCTGCACACACACACACACTCAAGGCCCACTGTTATTGATTTCCCACAACACCCCACTCTAGATGGCACCACAGTGACAGAAAGCAAATCAATACCTCTAGCTGTAAGACGCATTATTGCAGTTACATGCTACGTGTATTTCTCAGTCACACCAAGCAAATGACAGGATAGTGTATCAAATTAGGGCACAATTTCATCCTTCCCCATTGCTTCACATTCACTGTTCACCATGACACTACCATGTAAACACTAAATGCTCTGAGACACTAACAGCATTCTTAAACCATAAAAATGCAACCACAAAACCATAAGCAAGTTATATTTTTGTAAATGTCTTTGATAAGTTCAGCTCTTCTTGCTGAAGATCTATAAAGTTGCAGTTTGAAATTCCATTAAATGCCTTAGCAGATCACAACCCACAGTTAATGTCTTCACAGCAGTTCAAGACTCATATGCCTATAATGTACCTAAATAAGGCAAATGCTTACATATTGTACTTACACAAGTACAAGACAACCTGTATATAAGATGGGCCCTAAACTATCTTGCAATATTCCTGAAAAAAAATCAACAATGAAAGTGTTTAATTATGTGCACCATTAAAAGATGAAACCCCCCCCCCATTTCTCAGATGACAAATTAGGTAAAAATTCTCATCTTATATTTGGCTAAATACAGTAATATTCTCTTTGAAACATGCTGCATAACAGCACAGCATCATATCTATCAGGGCAAACCTAAAATAACAAATGCTTTATTACATACCTTAGCACTCTGTGTGTTGCAGTTAAGCAGTCTGGTTTATAAGAACAAAACTATTTCAACAGCAACCACTTCAAACAACTTCTAAAACTGCTGGGACTGCTCAACTCAGCAGCTCTGAATCAAACAGATAAGCATGGGCTGCTTGGCAACATGAGGAAGCTCTGATAAGGCAATATTACTAATGCAAAACCAACAAATACTTTTCAAACATCTGTCCATGTTACACAATTCACAGTAAGCTGGGACAGTACAATCAGTAAACTGACTAGGCTACAGGCCAGATGACCACAGAATCATGTTTCAATTACCAGCAGGGACAACAGATTTTTCTCTTCACCATGGTCCAGATCAGCTCTGGAACCCACATCACATCCTATTCAACACATACAAGGACTTGCTCCCCAGAGGTAAAACAGCTGAAGCATGCAACTGGCCACTCACCCCCCATCTAGCACCAAGGTTTAGAATCAGTGAAGCCATACCTCCATTCCCCCATGCACCTTCACGGCACATACAGAGAAAACTTTACCTTTACCTTTATTATGACTCAAGACATACAATTATTTACCGACCAACAGGTACACATTTACCAACAAAATGAAACTTCACATTTTGCACTCAACAGGGAACCCCTGGTGTTCAATACTGTATGAGGATTGGAAGTAAAGGACTAGGTATAGCTACACTATTTAAGCATGACAGTGTAACAGTGAAAGCCATTATGCTACCAGAACAAAACTAATTAAACCTAAAGAAGTGTGTGTTTAAAATAAAGTAATGATTTCAGTCTGGCAATACCACACAGTAATAAGTGCAGAATGTGCATACCTTCAAATGTTTTGCATTAAAAAAAAAAAGAAGAAGAAACAGAAGGAGGAGGAGGAAAAGAAGGAGGAGAAGATAGAGGAGGAGAAGGAAGAGGAGAGGAAGGAGGATGAGAAGAAGAATGAGGATGGGAGGAGGAGGAGGCAGAGGAGCAGAAGGAAGAGAAGGTGAAGGAAGACAAGGGGAAGGAGGAGAAGGGGAGGAGGAGGAGAAATAGGAGTAGAAGAAGAAGAAGAAGAAGAAGAAAAAGAAAGAAAAAGAAGGGGGAGAAAAAGAAGAATAAGGAGGGGGAGGAGAAGGAGAAAGAGGAGGAGGGGAAGGAGAAGGAGGAGGATAACAACGAGGAGGAGGAGGAGGAGGAGAAGGGGAGAAGGAGAAGATGGAGGGGGAGAAGGAGAAGCAGGAGGAGGAGAAGCAGGAGGATGAGGAGGGGAGGAGAAGGAGGAGGAGAAGGAGAATGAGGAAGGGAAGGAGAAGGGGAAGAAGGAGAAAGAGAAGAATAAGAAGAGGAAGAAGGAGAAGGAGAAGAAGAAGAATTATTACAGAAGTTGGCAGGTTACACTTGACTTATCTGACTGGTCAACACATTACAAAATATAAACTGCAACATAAAAACAAAACATTAACCACCTAAACAACATTTTGGTAGTACCATTTCCTCCACACAATGTGTATAGGTTATATTGAACTGGCTCCAATATGAAGGCATTGTCTGTGATAACAAGAAGTACAAAATTGAGGTATTACTGGCTATAAAGCATGGGTACAATGCATTCTAACCCTCAACAGTCACTTACAGAAATAAGGAATAGTAGGTAATCACACAAAATAACACACTTAGGTTATAAAACTGAAATACGTTCAACTACAAAATCACAAATGACAATGCTCACACATGGATACAAACATGTTTACCTTATTTGTGACTAGTAGGGTCCTGAATCTGGAAACTATGTGTGAAAAGTCTACTTTATTAACAGAATACAACATGCTGCAGTTATTTAAAGAATGCCTTGTGAAAAAATATCACTTCTTGTCATTCATAGCTCAGATGGTAAGGCAGCAGCTTCTCACTGCTACATGCCACACTCTGAACCTAAGATGAAGTTCATTAATGATGGCTTGTAGATGAAGTTGCATTGAATAACCTACACGTACAGCACTGTGTCACAAATGTGGGGTTACACTCCTGAAAAACACTATGACTCACAAGATCAGGGCTTTATGGGACATTAATGGATAGGAAACATTGGCTGCTCTTTAAAAGAAATCAGGCCCAAAGCCTGTCAAAAAACAGATCTTAAAACAGTAGTAGATCCAGGTGTCATTAAAATCCTGTGCCCAGCAATTATGTATCTTGCAGTCCAGAAGCCACAAATTCTTTCTGAGTGAACATGTAAAACCAACTACCACACTTGACAAAAGTGCATAAAAATGGAAGGGGCTGCTGTACTTCAATTCTCCACTGTCATGTATAATGCTAACTATATCAAGATATATTTTCTCAAATCAGTCATACACAACATATAAGACAAGATAAAGCAGAAAGTATATTTCGACTGATTCAGCCAACATCAAGACTTTATCGAGAACATAAAAAAGATACTAAAAACCACAATAGGCATGAGAACTCCACCATTACAATATAATACATTGTAAATGTATCCCAACACTTCTTTTTTAATTTTTTAAAGAAGCTTTGTTAATAAACATGTGGATATACGAATTAACACTAAAAAAAATGTAATTTCTACTTGCAGGCCTACAAGTACAAATTAAAAATCTTTTTACCTTTAATTTAAATATCCACACACCTATTAGGATTGTAAAAAATTTAAAAATATATACATAACCCAATTTAAATATCCTGCACAACTCACAACGAAACAAGGAAGACAAAAGCAAAAGCATGACACAGGCACAGACAGAAGGTGCCTGTATGTTTCAACTACATTCATGGAAAAATGTTCACCAAAAACAAAAAAAGAAAAAAAATATGCAGTCAACATGAATATTCTTGGCTGTCCATGCAGGAGCAGTAATTACAGTTCCTTTGCTGCCACACTCTAAATCTTCAGAATAGTGTTTATTTTAAAGGAGGCCTTCTGCGCTTCTATTTTATCAGCTCAAACTCCAGGCTTCTTGTCTTAAACAGCAAGACTCAAACACTACAAAATGACTGCAGTACTAACTATTAGGTTTGCCCTCCATAGGCCTTATGTTTTAGGACCAATTGATATTTTGAGTACTTAACTGGACTTGACATAATTTGGTCAGCAACAAAACTGACTGACAAAAACCTAATAATCGGTACCTGCATTGTGGTGTAAATGAATCTTGTTTAGAATAACACTACAATCGATCCATTCCCACTGCAAGAAGTCAGAACTCAATAATACACGCACAGTGGCAATGACGTTGGCACACATAACTGAAGAAAACTCTATGGAAATAATTAAAAATCTGTGAATTAAATTTAATATTTCACGATGTTATGTTACAAAAAACAATAATAATTGGATTCTGAAGTGGATGTACATGCAACCTCTTTCTATCAAGGGAAAATCAGCACAATGAAATTCATTATTGACACCTTTCAGTAAGAAGCACAATCTACCATTGACACTATACTTGTACAGCATACATATTCAGTGGTTACTTCAAAAAAGTTCAGACACGATTATGTTTAGTACACACACACACACACAAATATATATATATATATATATACACACACACACACACACACCCCACCCAATAACATGTTAGGTTCATATCATTACCACAATGTAATTTAATGATTAGTACAAGAGTTTAATTCAGTATGAAAGTCAGTTCCATGTGTTTATATAGGTGTTGAGGTTATGTTTAGTTTGCAGTTTAACCTTTCTAGGCCTACTGGTTACATGATGCACTACCAGGTTTAACATTCAAAAATTGTACATTCTTCCCACACTGTATTTGGGTGTTTTGTATTTATCTCAGAACAGCGACTTTTGCCCTATCTAACATAAACTGATTGGTTTTTACTACCGATCTGGGATATTACAACTCTCTTTCTCGCAGCTAACGTTTTCATCTAAATATTAAAGCAAATTACTATGTAATTACGGATATTCTTCATAAGATACGGAGTTCTATAAAAGATTTAGACTGTGTTCTCTTTCACAACCTGCAGTCTGGTAGGAAAACAACACTGTATCAAGAGACATTAGATGGCACGCTAAAAACTCAAATTCCTGTAAAACTATACTTTTCGTTATATAGACATATCACTAAAATACGGTATGTACCAAAACAATTTACAAGACATATTAAGAGCATAGAGGGTTATAAAGAATTTCAATAAACAACACTGTAAACGATGTTGAGGCTTACACTTTATCCCTTTCCTCACACCAATTTTTGGTTCCTTGGAAACTACTAGGGCAGGCCATCTGTCTTCTTTAATGGAAGAATTCGATGGAGAACGTGATACACTTTTGCTACCAGAAGAATTAAATGATTCAGTAACAGATTTAGTATCCGTTGGAGAAAGTGGCAAATCTTCATTACAGGCGGTGGCCATGTTTTATGTTGATTACTAGTCGATACGTTGTTGACATAGATTTCGTCAATCGACTTCGATGTATCGATGTTTCACATTATTCATCTGGTCTGGTACTGGTCTGATTCATGCATTCAAGGTGACACTACGAAAGACCCGCCTAACCTGCTGCATAACATACTATTATGTTGTCCGCGGAGACTCGTTAGAAACCGTCATGAACCCTTCCCCTTCCAAAGCCACAACACGGCGACAAAGTGAATCCAACAGTTTCATGGCACATTATTAAACGACAACTTACCATCCCATCCATATTCCCAAGTGACAATATCATAACAAGGCTACCGCTTTGTTGGACATGGTTCTTAGCCGGGGTTAAAGTAAATCTATCGGCGATTGCCAGTGTGTATTGGTACGGGTTTTTTCAATACCTATCAATATCTTTCAATCACAACCAACACACGCTGTGCGAACAATTTTATTAGGAGGCAACTAGTTTCGACCCTACTCTAGGATTATCATTAGGCCATTATACAAGAACATGAACACATACAGAAACCAAAAACCATAAGTTGGAAAACTCCCTCTTTTACACTAAAATGCGTTAAAAAGTATGTAAAATATACAAAGGTAAAACCAATTACAAAAATTTGCAAGTTAAAATCTGTGCAACACAACACGTGGCTCAGACAGTCTTAAACGTTTAGCGCTTCAGAATTTTCGAACTGGAGGTACATCTCTTCAACAGCAGAGGTCCGACCATAAGCCTGTACTTTTCTAAGCGAAAGTTTGTGTGGCTCGCTTGTCGTTTTTATGTCAGATACTGAGGTTTTTTTTTTATCTTCGGATTATTTTTGTAGGAGGAAAATAAAATTGCTTCTGAGTGCAGTGACGATGAAAATAAACCGAAAACACTTTTGTACAATATTAACGAAAATGGACGATAATTAGGCCTACTTCTTCATGACTATTACCAAGAAATGTGTGTTCCATACGTCATACCAGTGCAGGTGTCTTTATGAATGGTTATTAAATGTCATCCAACGTTATGTCTGTACGTCGGACGAAAATGTGTGGAAGAAACATTAGGAGCATTTTATTTACGGCGATATATTATATTTACTGATTAATACTGCAAAAATCTTTAAAAAAAATGGTGCCCTAACATGGGTTGTGAATTTTTTTTTTAATATATTCAACTGCCATATTATTTTTGGAGTGAATAAGTCACAAACCCAACAACGTGTACTAAGTTGTAAAATAAACAACCGTCTGTTTCCTTTTCAAAATGTTTCGACCTGCTAAGAGGCCATCTTCAAGAAGATTTCTTAGAAAACATAGTGATGAAGTACCAAGTTTTATATCGGCAATTCTAAATTTCAAAGGTGCTTTATATAAACATTGGTATCAAAGTAAGTACATTCGTATGCACTGCCTGTGTAGGCTTATAAGACTGACTTGATATGTTATTATCATTTATCTCCTCCTAAAATATTTTGCCTTTTATTGTTTGTAATTTATTAATTAGAAGGGTACAGTTTAAATATGTAACCCTACAGGGTATTATCAGTACATTTTTATCGCTTTAAATGCATAGACAAATGCTCAGAGAAAAACGCGCGCGCGCGTGTGTGTGTGTGTATAATTATACGTAGGCTACACTTACACATTCCATACTTAATGTTTTAAACTGCATGTTACCTGCATGCAGACCAAACTTGGCCGAAGTTTCCGGCCCAATAACAAGAGGATGGGCCGAACCGCATTACAATATGCCCATAGTAAAGTCCAGGCACACTAAGGGAGACTGTAATTTAAACGGACATACCAATTTTTGGGCTATCCTGATGATGTCAATTTGCTGGACGAAAACGTACATGCTGCAAATACAAGCACGAGGGTTACTATTCGCTAGTAAGGAAGTTGGTCTAGAAGTAAATTCCGAGATAATTAATTGCATGTTCATGTATCGTGAAGAATGGAGGACAAAATCAGAACATAAAGATTGATATGTGATGAATCCAAATTTTCAGGAATAACACTATCAGATCAAAACTGCGTGCATGAAGAAATTAAGAGCAGTTTACGCTCAAGGAATGCCTGCTACCGTGCTGTCCAGGGTCCTTTGTCTTCTCGTTTACTATTCAAGAATACAAAGCTTAAAGCGTACATTATTATTAAAGCTCCATGTTCCTGTGCAGACAAACAAACACTACGGAGTAGGTGAAAGTTGAGACATGAATTGTTTTAAAGTACTTCCTCTCAAACTCTGTCTTTTCTTTTTCTGTCATTTTTAAATTTTTAAAATGAGAGTAATGATGGTACATAACTAACCCGAGAAGACCTTCCTTAAGCGATATTCTTACGTTTTTAATCAAAATCAAGCTATAATCTTGTGTCCTTGCTGATTTTGGAGGCAAATCACTGCAGTCATCCCACAAAGTAAGCAGCTAACCCAGTATTTGTACGAGCGACGTTTTCCGGAAGTAACTGTTGTTAGACACGTCACGTAATTCCCAGTTCTTTTTTAATGGAACTCGAAAGTTTATTGCATTTTTAAAAAAATCCCGTCACTGTTGCCTAACCTAATCCAAAAAGCCCAGTCCATAGCCTTACATGCCATCCACCCCCCCCCCCCCCCCCCCCCCCCCCCCCCCCCCCTCCCCCTCACCCCCTTCTTTTACTATCTATCTCTCTCCAAATTCACACATATCTCCACCCAC
>Ga0123352_10005186_pt1 | contig 19507 bp, 14 predicted proteins | sample TergutLab28metaG_FD_89700 | JGI IMG/M metagenome (GOLD analysis project Ga0123352, IMG submission 89700) | Labiotermes labralis P1 segment gut microbial communities from Petit-Saut dam, French Guiana - Lab288 P1 | ecosystem: Host-associated > Arthropoda: Insects > Digestive system > Gut ... | reverse complement strand
GAAATGATCTCCTGATGATGAGCTTCCCGAAAGCTCGAAACATGTAGAGAGTGAATGACGACTACCCATGAAAATAAAAGGATAGTCCACAAGTGACATCGTGTTGGTTATTTTTAAACAAACACATATTATAGTTTGTATTGTTCCTACTTATACAACTATTCCTCGCAATAATCTGTTTCTGAATGTCAATTTTAGTGTTAGAATGATATACTGCCCACTAAGTAACAAAAAAAAAACTCTTTAACACATTTAGTTCTATTAAATTGAAATAAGCATTTACCAATAAAATCTTCGAGTAACTTTTGTTATTTTTCTGAATGCTGCAGACATTTTTTCGTCTACATCATATAACTCTTCTATATTTTTTATATACCTTTCTAGTTGGCCTGTCAAACCCACATGCTTATGTTCATTTTGGTCATTTCTAAAAATAAATTACAACTTAAATACAAAGTGTTGATTAAAACTTACCAAATGAATTTCAAAAACATAAATAACAATGTAACCACATAAATCTAAATAAATGTGAAATTCAAAATGGTAGCAAACACTACCACTGAAATTCAAATTAAAATAAATACAAAAATTAATAAGGTTTTTTGACAAGGTCTATTGTACATAGGGTACAAATACTAGTGAATGCTGTGTGGCATGAACTGTAGACCATAGAGGTTACTGGTCATGTTACTGGTCACTAAAGAGTGACATTTTTATCCATGCATGCTTGTTTAGCAGAAGTAGCTGGCACAAAAACAAATACAATACTAGGAGGTAAATTTTTGGCACAAACAAATAGAACAAATATCACACTAACCCTTGATAAATACACATGCAGATAAGCAAGAATCTTTTGGTCTGGCTTTGTTAATAGTGTTAAGCTAGGCAGGGAGTGGAAAGGGTGCATATTGTGAAATTATTAATAAAATGATTAACACAGAGATTTCCATCTTCTTGTCTACAAAACTTTCTCAAAAAAAAAAAATCACTGTCCTAATATATAAACAATAGTCAACTGAGCTGAATGCTGTTGCCAATCCAATATAAATTCATAAGGCTGTAGAAATATGGCTGTACAAGCTATTCGATATTCCTCTTTTGAATATTAAATTTTCAAACAGATAATTTTACAAAATACAACATCGAATACACGTTTAATTTCAATGAACAATGCTAGGCATTCCCATGGATCGCAGTAAAAAAATACTGAACTGTGACAGCTTTGCTGAAGATACACAAAATTGCACAAGTGATTGTGGAGACTGTAAGTTTTATAGGCAAGGCTTGGCAGCTACCTGAGACTGTGATTGGCAGTAACCATCTCAAGCTTTGTTCGCATTTCACTGCTGATATGTAGCTTGCCAATGCTCCCTGGGCTAGGGCGAGCTGCCCCAACTTCAAATGCTCTGCAAAAAACATCAATGAATATATCTCATACTTAAACAGAACAATATAGAAGCAATAAAATTATAAATAACTTGTTGGAATTCTACCACTGATGCATGTCACACAATATAGATGAGATCTGAAATGATGGTCCGATTAAGAACTTGCATGCATGCACGCATGTGCGCACGTGCACGCACGCACGCACACGCACACACACACACACATGCAGAAGAAGGTAAGAAAGTTTTGCAGTTCCACAGCAGCACCGATAAAGTTTCAAGTCTTCTCAGATGCTATTCTGTGCTGACTGGCAAGTAGTTACACCAACACCTTTGTAATCTGTTCACCATAATCCAGATGTCCGTTAATCAAGACTGACAAATATGAAAAATTCTATTCACAGTTGAGCACGTACTCTAAAAGACTCACAGGATTTAGGAAAGCAGAAGAGTCACTCTGTGCTGATAATGGTGCAGAGAGAAACAGAATATGCAGTAGTTTGCTGCCAAGTATTGCTTGTTGTTCAATATCATTGTTGACTAGAGTCAGATTGATGCCTATCGTTTATAACTGAACTGGATGAAGGAGACCTGGATTTTAGCATCTGACAGAGGACGAAATGGCTGTAAATGTTGTTAAGGTTTGTGATATGGAAGAAGAATCACATAATGAAGAAGATGAACCAAAAGAATGCAAAATGATGAAGAAACTTCTTAGCTAGGTAAGAGATGGCATTGATGCAGTAATCAATTATGTGGGCTCTTCAATAAACTGAGAATTGCAGGTATACTATGAACACCTACAAACTGTAAGGAAGATCCTAATTAAAGAGCAACAGTTCTGACAAAGCTTCATAGTTTCTTCAAACCTCCATTATTATATTCACAAAAAAGTACAACTTCCGAGGCTTCTACCTGACGATTAAATGTGTGTGTTGTGTCTTTCTTTTTACTCTTTCAATAAACACATTACAATTACATAGGTTATTTATTTTGATATTTTGTAAATTAGTACACAGGTATTTAATTAAAAGATGAGCTTTTTAATTACAAGACCAACACTGCCTACATCATTAAATTTTCCATTTATAGGTGTTCTAATACTTTTTGTCTCTTAGGGATATCTTTTGCTTCATCAATCTGCAGTACCACTTAATCCAGAATATCTCTCCCCAGAGTTAATCCAGATTAACTAAGTTTTACTGTACTAATGTTTCAGAGGGGCATATTGCGTCCATCTTCAGTGTCACAAAGTCCACCCTTCTTCGAGCTCTACACAACTCCTCCAAAATGTTGCTAATTATTTATAAGCAAACACAGAGACACAGAAGACTTGAATATTCAGCAAAATGCTGTGTATTATACTGTGCCTATGTTATTATACTTACCTCACTGCATTCTTGTCTTTGCTGTCAAGCAATCTGTGATGACCCACATTGCCAGACCGACTATCTTTCCTACTTACACCAGCATTGACTGGTGATCTCTCGTGACTGGCTCCACCAGGAGACCCATTAATTTCAAATTCTTCCCATTCGATACCTTCTGACAGCTCACCAAATTCCTACAAAAACAAGGTTTCCGCATGATGATTCAATAATTCATTTGGTAGAACTACTATGACACAAAGTCCACATAAAAAATATCCTGTTATAGAAAAGATGTAATTGTTACTTCTAAAGAACTGCAGACTCAAATACTGCTGGGAAAATTATTCTGCTTGACTTACATCAACAGTCTGCCCTACAATACTTGACTTCATATCTGAGAGACGCGTCCCTTTGTACACATTATACAAAAAGACATTCAGTGATACTGATTCTGTAACTCTTTCAAGCAATCTTTCATGAATGATATTACAAGGAATAATCTGGACTTACTATGTGGTATATGCAATTATGATCAGCACCTGCAATTTTTAACTTCAATTATTGATCAAATAAATTTAAAAAAATCAATATTGCAAGAATTTAAAAAAATATTTTTAAATGGGGAAAACAGAAAAATAGCCTCTATACCCATACAAGCTGTTCAACAGTGATTTTTTAGTGGAAATTTGCACCCTCTCTTTTCCCAATTAATCAAGACTAAAAACTGAAACAAAATTAGTATGGAATTACTCGTAACTTTAAAGTCAGTGGGATTACTTGCATCTTGAAAGGGAACGGTCATAAAAATTAAAAGAAACAATTACATATATTATATAACTATTACAATAATAAAAATTAAAAAATAAATTAATAATATTCATTTATTAGTCCATTTAACAATTTTTTCTCAAGTGGGTTAATTAAATAACTTCAACAATGGATGGGATGATACTGAGTAGTAAATTCAAAAGGCTATGCAAGAATAATCTCTCTGTTTATTTAAGGTATAATCGCAACATTTGCTTTGAGGAACAGATAGAACTGGCAAAACCCTATCAGTATAGTGGGCCTGTGTGTTCATAATTGAAATGGGAAACTTCCAAACACAAAACTGCACTGATAACCACTTGCCTGCAATATTACAATGATAACCTTCTTTGCACACTAAACAGATTCTGAAAGAAAAACAAGAATTCTAATTCATAATAAAACCAAATGAAGTCTTTGTGGCACCCACTGAAGTCCTCTGAGTGCTAAACAAACCTGTGAATGCAGCTGCTGCTGAGGGGTTGTTTTGCGTTGATGCTGTCTCATCTTGAACTGCAGGAAGCTGTCTGAACTTTCATCTTGTTCAGATTTAGGAGGCGGCCAACGCCACTTGCCAATTCTTACTGTCTTGGCTCGACCATAGGGATCTAGGAAGGGACGTGCTCCTGACGGATCCATATGTTCAGGTGGTGGGGGCATTGGAGGGGGAGGAGGAGGAGGTGCAACTCCTGAAGAATTTATCTGTAAGAAAAGACAAGAATTACTATTACATTTGTTTATTTTTAGTTTACTTCACGATGCTGCTAGTAGCTCACACTAATACATGGCAACAAATTACATAGTGATCAGTAAATAATGCAATGAAGGATGTGGAAGGAAGCAGTTACAGCCAAGTGTGATGGACTACAACAGCCCTTGCCTGAAACAGTGGAAAACCATAAAAATGTCAATAATGATGGCTAGTCTCTTTGTCAAAATTTGAACTCCTCATTTACTGAATACAAAGCAGAAATGCTGCCCACTTGATCACAATATTCAATATAGCAAAATACAAAAAAGATAGTTATGAAAATTGTAGTCATTTTGAGACAATACTAGTTCCAGAATTTTATCAGAAATGGACCACTAATATCACAATAGACTACTTAGCCATATCTATCCTTGGATTTCCAATGATTTGTTTCTGTACAAATTTTCAAACTTTTCTTCACATGAATAAGTGCTAAACAGTGTTTAAAATTGCGCAAAGAAATGTGAGGGCAATCCTGATATGTGGAAATATGAGGAGAGAGTCCAAAGCCCTTTCTGGTAAGGGAGTGTAAACACAGTATACTCATTACAACATAAAGATCATGAATATACCAAGTCCACTATATTACTAAAATAGAACAATAAAAAATTGCATTAACATCCTTAATTTTATTATGTATTACCTGAAATTTCTGTCTACAGACAAATGTGTGCCCTTCCTGAGTGCACACACATGAATAAACATACACACAAACAAAAGCGAAATACAGTACACAGCACGATAAAACCCCAGTTAACATTCTTCTTGATAGGTTTATAACATTTTATATTTGCAATCCCAACTACAATTCAACAAAGCACATGCTGTATATTTTAATATTACCATAGATTCAGCCTTCATATGTTCTACTTACCTCTTGCAACTAATCTCCAGTTCTTCATTAGATCATTCTTATTACATTTTGCGCTGTGACTATTCCACACTTCCTGCCAGTCTACTAATATTTATTTGTTTATTTATTTATTTATTTACCAGCACTGTCAGTAACTCTCATTATACAGCATTGCTCTCAATAGTCACTGGCTTGCTAATCTTAATACACAAATTGTCATACCTTTCTAACTCTGGGGGTAGTGTTACAAGTTAAAGGTACATGAGCCACTGTAACACCAGTAATCATTGTAACAAGAGCACAACCAATGCAACTATAGTAACACGTTTTTGACCTCTGAGAAATATACATGCAATTTAAGATGAATCTTTTGGGGGAAAGGTCTAGCCTACACAGCACATGGTCTACATATGAAAAAAAAAGTAAAAAGTATAAGTTTTGAATATATATTCACAAAAAAAGGTAAAGTTGTCCCTGTCCATGTCATAAAGGGAAAAAGAAAGCAGAAGTGTAGCTCTACTCATGTATTACCTCACCACTCAATGGAGGTGAGTGGTCAATTGCATGAACTGGCTGATGTACACCCCAGGAAAGAACCCTAGTACCTGTTGAATGAGGGGCTGGGTGGTCCCCAGAGCTGGTCTGAATGTTTTGGAGGAACAAAAATCTCGTACACCTGTCCAAAACTTCACCCTGGATAGAACAGCCTGTAGCTGTAGCTTAGTTACTACACTGACTATAAAATATCAGCTCCAATATACATGTATCAATAATGTAACAAACTTTTCTGATTGTATAAAGTGAGCTACATAAATTATGGAAAAAAAAATGCATATTAACAATGCTTATGTGTTTTCTAAGGCAACCACAACTGCCATGAGCATTCACATTTTCAAGATCACCTTGGGTGATATTTAGACTTACATGGTACATTATCATGGCTTCTATAACAATGCTGGAAGCATGCACACTATAATGTTAAAATGCGTACAGATAAATTAGACGCCATGTGTCTCAGTTGACAATGGACCACTTACCTTGTTAGAGTAACCAGATTCTGTTGAGCTTCTCCTGGATTTGAGCTCACTCAGCACGTTGGTGAATGCTGCCTGAGGAGTGCCTGAACCTGGACTCTTGGTAGGGCTGAGCTTCCGAATGGGAGACATACGAAGCTGATTTGGAGGTGACTGAGCACGATGAACCTGTAGTAAAAACAACACCCTTCTCAAAAACTGTCTTGGTGTTACCACCATTAATTGGGCAATGTTATAGTCATAACACCACTACAGAGATTCAACTTTTCAGTACTGTTTTAAATGTCCATCCTGATGTATTTGACTTTAAATCAGAACCCTGTGTCTAACACAGGTTTATTGCAATACATGGGTTCCTACAGAAATGAACCACTAATAATCTCACCCCTATTGATATTAAAAAAACTGAAACATATCTAATCATGCCAAGTTATTACATTTCACACACATTCATGTGATGTTGTTGAAGACTTTATCTCAAACATTATTTCTTCCTTGTAGATTTTATGGCTAAAATGTCATATCCATTTCTCATTTCTCCATGCTTGCCACATATTTGAACAACTGATCTTGCTTGATTTGGCTACCCTTCTACTCTTGACGTTTTTCATTCTGTTGTGTATGAGGTAAACAATAACAGTAAACAGCAGCTGCAGTTTCCTTATGATACCACAGCCTGATGAAAACCGATGGATATGGTCGAAACGTGTAGCTGACCATTGTGCAATTAAGTGTCGACATATGTTGCATTAGATGGCCCCTGCTTTCCTACTACAGCTTACCCTCATAATATTTTGTAAAGTGCATAAAGTATGAAACTTCTTATCGTAAACTCTTTATCATCCTCTCAGCTATTTTTTTTTAATTACCCTCAATCCAAGCACTTCTACTGGACTGAGGGAAAAAATCATCTTTAGCATTCCTTTAAAATAATTCCAGTATTTCCACAATTTTTTAAAAGTACTCTCTTTTTGCTCATGAAGGTAAATAGATGACTATTAAGCCCATATTTAGAAAATTTTCATTCCTTAATGATAAATGGTAAAAGTATTGTGTACTGTTATCAAATAACTAATTAATATGTGGTTCTGTATCCACTTCATCCATTTTTTATGTTTTTACATTTTCCTCTTAGATACCCTATTTTAAAAATTTTCTACCCATATCTGTTCCTGAGATCTAAAGGTGTTCTAATTCTTTTATTTTACTTCCCATATCCATAACAAAAAAACACATCTGTATAAGCACAATATCTACAAACATATACAATGAAGTCGACTATCTAACATCACATACATTATATTCCCAAGCATTCCTGTTAAGAATTTCTAAACAGCAGTCTTTTCCTGAATCTTCAGATACAGTTTTAATTGACAGAATTACTACTACCAAAATAACTGTAATTTTATTAGAATTTTGTCTTGTCCATTTATCTACAATTTAGGAAATCAGTGTCCAGAATAATAAAAAAAGAAATAGACAAGATGCTTATATATGTAACTGTTCTACCTATAATCACCATTGCTAGTTCTTTTACCTCCCTTAACCTAAATATACCCAACTTCCTTAACATCACATTGCCAACAATTCTTCTTACTTTTCATACATGCTTGTATGACCAATTGTAATCTAGTGCAACAGCTTGCATTTCGCTACCTTACGATGCTTTTATTATAATAAAATTAAACTCCTAACCTAACATATGAATCAGATATGTTGCTACATCCTAACCAAGACTGCACTTACCTGTGCTTTGACTGTAGTTTCCTGTTTGATAAAGTTTGGGCTTTGTTGTTGGTAGGGCGAAGAAGTACTAAAATGGGACTTGGGAGGGAGTGGAGGAATCTGTTGCTGAAGCTGCATGTTGCCTGACATGGGAGTCATGGAGACACTGGAACCAATTCGCTTCTCTGTTGACCACAGTTCTCCATTTTCTGGCTCACGAAATGATACCTCAAAAAACATAACCACCTTGTTCTAATAGCAGTTCATGTGTTCAGACACTGTTCATTAAGTTAGTGTAAGAGGTTATTAAAGAATGTCAGAAAGTGTTCACCTGCAGGCCAAATTAATATGTAAACACATGTAAAATGTTAGTCCAAACTTTGATCACAACAAGCTGCCCTATGTGACTATATATGATCATGCTTTCACCACAGTAATTTTAAATATATCCGTTTGTTAGTTTAAGATGTATTTTAAATATTAGTAATGAAAGTTACACTCTGAAGTACCCACTGTCATCATCATAAACATATGAGGTTACACTCCAAAGCATTCTTCACCAAAGTATGCAGTCTTTAAAAATGTACTGCAGTCATAAGAATGTATCACAAGCACACAAAATTACACAAATTTGCCTAACTTTAAAGATTGTATTATTTCAAAATATGCATAAAAAACATCATATTATGTACAGAAGTCCATCATTCAATTTAGTTGACTTCATCTGTACCTTTGTGACTGCAAAATCAGTAACCAATAATGCACATCACAGATTTTTACTGTGGTTTTGTTAGTTGAAAATGTTTCCTCTACATTAACAAGTTTATATGAACATTCAATATTGTAAGAAATATCCCCTGAAATGTCATGAAAATAGCTCATAACAGTATCAACAAACGCAAAGGTGTCACTGTGTATACCTTTGAGGCACATGAGGGAGTGGAGGTATAGCTCCACTCATTTTAACCTTGGCACTATATGGAGGTGAGCGGTCACCTTCACGCCTTGGTCGCTTTACCTCCGAAAACAGAAGGCTGGATGGGCCATTTTGGATACTTTGGAAGCAGAGACTCTCCTGCCCCTGCTGGCCATTGAACCAGAATTTCTTAGCTGTCCAGTACACTGTCTAGCCACTATACTAACTATGCTGTCCTGGCTCCCAAAATATGCTCATGGTTCCTGCAAATGTCTCATCTTCATTATGATATAGTTATAACAAAATTTCTATGTTTCATTATGTGTCTATGGATTCATATAAAGCACAGCTTTTATTAAAACAAAATAAGCATAATGACTTTATTATTATAAGTATCAATATTAAAGTTTTTGCTGTTGACTATCTGTGTAATACTTCTTTCATTTCCCAGGCCTTTCAGTTAAATTCATGCTTCCTTCCCAAATCTTCTCAGTTCAGCATCCACAGAGAATGCAAATTTGTTCTTATTCTTGATGGAGCACCACACCATCAGAATTTACTGGTTGCAGTATAGGTCCACACATTCTTAAACTTGGCATTAGATCAGGGTGTATGGTCAGTTTCATGCTCCAGCTCTTTTACTCTCAAGAAAAGAACTCCCATTACACACTGCATAGGAACCTTGACGGATCCCAGAGCTGGCCTTGATGTTGTGACAAAGAAATTCCTGTTCCTCCCACATACTGAACCTCTGCACTGCAGTCCACTGCTGGTCAGTATATTCAGTGAATATTCAAGCTCATCGCATGCTAAAATTTTATTATTAACTACACAAGACACTGCAAAAGTAAAGGGTGTGAAACATTCATAAACTGCTAGAAACAGTACTTGGACATAAAATCTACTTCATACTTCAGAGTGTTTATGAGAGTATGGGGCTAAAGTGACAGAGATAACTGGAGCTCAAGATGGTGAGTGGAGACGGAACATGCATGGATAAGTACCTTTGAGCTCCTGCCTAGTGAATCGAATGTTGGGGGCTGCATCAGCCCTGTCATCTGGTGGGAGAGAGAAGGAGCAGCTCCTGACATGCTGAGGACGTGCATACCCTAGAATAATTGTGCGACACATGTCATGCCACCTCCTTCATGGAAAGGGACCAGAAGAAAAAGAAACCTGTCTTTCTTGGAACAAACCCACTTTTATACATGCCTGAGGCCTAACAAACAGTAAATGATTGTATAGAGCGGTATTAGTTATAATTTCCTAGCACAGAAATGTTATGCACAAAAAAATACCTTAATGAGGTTTTAATGAAACCATTTCTTTTTGTACAATGGAAGCTAAATCATCAAGACACATGTTCTATACAAGAAAATACTGTACAATGGAATGGAAACATTCAAGTGAAATGTGAGCCAAGTGTCAGCCACTGGGCCAATTAATAGATTACTGAACTGAACAGAAGTTTCAAGTGTTGCCTACAAAATAATTAAATGTGTAAAAATTCTAGGCCACAGCTTATCAGTTTTGTTATCCGTGTTTGTGGTGAAAGTAATGATGAATAAACATCCCAATATTACAGTTTATGTAGTTCACTGTCTTTGATTACAAATTTCTGCAGATAATATGCAGATTAGAATCTCTTATTTTTTTCAATACTTGACTTTAAAAAACAGCAAAAATATTTCAAGCTGTCATTACGATTTAGAAAAGACAGAAAATTAAATTGAGCTCTGACCTTCCTTTATAATGCAAACACATGGTTATTAATGAAAAATAACATAAGACAATATGTATTTTGTGTAACTGCCAGTAATAGAAATTAAAGTATTCATGTAGTAAAAATTAAAACATGAAACTGCCTGACACAAAGTGTGCTTTACAATCTTCTACAGCAGAATTATAGTATCTGATTGTTAAAAAATGGCACAAGCTGAATTTCACCCATTAAGAGGCCATGAAGGCCCAGAGAGGGAGCAGAGATATAGCTCTATTCTTCCTTTAACCTCAGTGTTAGATAAGGGTGGGTGGTCAACGCCATGCCGGCCACTCTTTATGCCTGGGAATACCCAGTATCCATTGTACAGGAGACTGGGTGGGCTCCACAGTTGATCTGGACAGGTGTGGAAAATCTTGCCCCCCAGTGAGATTCGATTCCCAGACCATCCAGGCTGTAGCAAGTTGCCATACCCACTATGCTATACCATCCTACTTAAAAAATGGTAAACAGAGTAATTTGTAATTCTAAGGATGTTGAACCGAGCCCTGTGGAGTACATGTGGACTGTGGAGGATTAGTTAGTGACTTTAAATAATTTCAAGCAAATTTCTGATTAATTCAGTGCAGTATTTCTGTGTTTTGAATTAAACATGTCTACACATATTACATGCATGGCATGTCCTATACCACAGCTCAGGCAGTTAGTTGCTGGCCTCTCACCACAGAAACCTGGATTCAATCCCAGGCCAGTCCAAGAGGGATTTGTGGTGGAAAATGTGGCAATGAGACAGGTTCTTCTCTAAGTATTTCAGTTTTACCCTGTCAGTATCACTACACCAATGCTCAATGCTCATTAATTCATAAACTGCCAACATTATGTACTGTATATAATCCAACTAACAGTGTCATTACATAACACACTCGAACAGAATGAACTAATTCTCTGGAACACAGTCCTTCCTGAGATTATGAAATCCACAGTCTTACTCCCATTTTCACAAATTGGACACTACTCTCTGCCAGACAATTTCAGCCCAAATTCCCACACAATACATCTTTAAGGTTAGTTTTAATATTAGTCTCATATATGCTTGAGGTCTATCAATCAGACTATTCACTTCAGATTTTCACACAAAATTTTGATAATCATTTCTTGCACATCCTTGGTATTCTACACACAGCATTCATCTCACCCAGTTTAATTAAATAATCTTAAAAATATTTTGCAACAGAGTTATTTATCCTCTCTTTGGCCTATAAACTTCTTTCAGTACCCTATCCCAAAACACCATCAATCCATCTCCCACAGTGAAACCAAGCCCCATTATCAACTACGTTACTGAATTGACACATGGGGGACACATTAAGAGGTCTGATGATAGCAACAGACATAGGCAGCCAGTGTTTATAAACATAATCCACACTCATACCATTGTGAAAGTTCTGTGATGTTAGAAGTTAGCTTACTCAGTGTCACATCCCACATAAAACAAAAAATCACTTTGTTATTAGTTAACAGCACACACAGAAGTGCAAGATGGTATTCACACAGTAGCACTTCAAGGCTGGTGCAGGCCCCCACCAATAACGTGCAATTCATCTTTATGTACAATATGCACAACCGCAATAGAGCAAACATTTTGCCCTAAAATCGAAAACAAGCCGATCCCAGTGGCCATGTGGTCCAAGGCAGGCCTGCAGCTGCTTGACTGCTGGGATTGCAGGTTCGAATCCCAGTGAAAGCATGGATGTGTTTTTCCCTTATGTTTGTTGTGTACTGTGTAGGTATCGACCTCTGTAACGAGCTGATCACTCAATCAGAGGAATTGTAGCAGGTGTTTTTATCTAGTTTTGTGTGTGTGTGTGTGTGATTCATAAACCTCGAACAATGAGGGCCAACTTGGGTTGTTGTGCCACAGAAAAGATTAAAACATTAGTTTTCATGTTATGGCACATTTGAATTAATATTCCTTTCCTGGTATGGCTAGCTCAAAACAAAAAAATGTGCAAAACTGTGTATGTTTGCAGTCCTTCATATACAGACTTCTTTGTCCTCTCCATACTTTTTTATTTGATGCATACTGTACTCAGAACATTTTTGTGAAATCTATCTCAAAATATTTTTTCCACTACAATTTACTGTTCATTATAATACAAATACACATAAACCCAACAACTTTTACTATTTACATTAAGTTATGGCACCATTCTCTAATTACTGTCTTGAAATTAAAAGGCAGTTCACTTTCATTAACAAATGACTTTTCAGACATTAACTTCTCGAATAAAAGATATTTATTTATTTATGTGCAATATATTCTAGATTATGTATGATGTTTCTTCACACACACACACACACACACACACACATATATATATGCACATGTACATACAAATTTTAAATTTTTGCAACATTAGAAACATGGACTTGCTATTATATTTTGCCAAAAGTATTTTATTTCCAAATTTTTGGATAATGAGTTTCTGAAATGGCAACATCTAGAACACAGCCGCTATATAGTATCCAGGTCAAAAGATTAAATGATTCTTTTATTAAAATTGCTCCTTACCAAATGTGATTAAATTTCATCTATGTACAGTACATTTCAGGATTGTGGTGGTGGTGGTGGTGGTGGTAGAGGTAGTAGAACAAGAACAAGAATATATTGCACTCTTTCAGCTTGAAACATTAAAAGGTGCGCAGATTTTATGCAATAAATTTAGTACTGATTATTTCTCACATGACTGGGATTAATTAGTTTCCAGGCTTGTACGAGGTGCATAAATTTATGAACAAATGTTTGGTTTATCCTTATTGACAGACTGCAGAGCAGGACAAACATAAGCAATGACACATCAGAACTCACTGGGGTCTGCTGCTGGGTTGTCAGAGGAGGCTGAACAAGCATCTGTTGTAGTGCTTGATTCTGTGCAAGCAATTGTTGCTGGATCTGAATGTTTTGCGCCATTGCTGACTGCAGGAATGCACGTTGCAAGTTCTGCTGGTATGCTGCAACTGCTGGATCCACTCCTGTAGAACCTGCTTGCTGCTGCCCTGGTGTTGGAAAAGCCGGAAGACTAAGGCCTATTCACAGAATTAGGATAAACAAGTTTAAAAAGATGCAATTCATATCACAGTGCACAGTGTTTTCACACGTGTTCTTTCTGGTTTGGCACTCTGAATGCTTATACCTCTTATAAACACACACCTTCCAGGAGCATAATACAATATTAATGACAAACATGGCCATGCCATTGTTCAGGTGGTTAGGTGCTAGCCTAGGTTCTATACTTGGCTTATGCCAGTGAGATTTGCGGTGTCCCATGTATTTCTCTCAATATTTCAAGTATCCCCATGTCAGTATCATTCCACCAATGCTACATAATCACACTTCATTCATCTACCCCCAACACTACATGATCTTAGAAACTGAGAGCATCACTCAATAAACCCCCCTCCCTCTCTCTCTCTAAATGTAACTTTCACTCAGGTCTTCATTCACCTGGAATGTGGACAACATATGTTGGTAGTTGGTTACTGGAGTTTCCAGATAACAAGTGATGTCACCCTCAAGTGTCAAGCAGTCCAAGAATCTTCGTGGACTGCTTGACCCTTGACTATGGGACTACCAACCTACACCATACATCTCTGAAGAGTTGATACCTCAACCACACTACATGAGAAGCCTCAAACACTCTTTTCATCACCAACATCTTAGTACTCAGTCAATCACAAGCTGCCTTTTAATAATCCAAGTATGTTTAATTTACAGGTATTTAATTTTTATTTATTACCTATTATACTTTATACTTTGTAAATAATATGCAGGCCTTGTTAATTTGTAATGATGTTTTCAGTTGTACTACATACTCATATGTTGCTCTCCACAACATTCACAGGGCAATGCAGATAAATTTCTTAAAATTACAAAATACAGTGGGGAACACAGGGATGCAGTTGGTTGAGGCACTATGCTAAAAGATGAAAGGTTGCAGATTCAATTCCCAATGGAGTCATTTAAATTTTTCATTGACTTAAACCTTTTGGCTGCATTATAGCCCTGGGGTTCACTCAGCCTTTAACAGAAATAAGTACCAAGGACATCTTCAGGGGGGTAGGGGTACAGCAAGTCGGTATATAGGACTGACAACCTTACCAACTACATGTGTCGACTGTCTAGAAATTCTATAAGCCTCACACTGCTGAAGCCCTGAGGCCCCATCCAGACTTGTAATGGGATAGCTGTACCTTTACATTATTTAATTACTTTGCAAATATAATTAATGTAGTTACTATTGTTACTACACTATGTGTGGTTATCACTGCACACTACAGTCACCACTACCGTTGCTCACATTACACTGCTCTATATGGCCATTATACTGTTCTCTCTTACTACAGGACATTATGTTGTATGAGTTTGGTGTATCCTCCAGTGGCACAATCATCATATAAAATTTCATCAAAAGCCATCTAGCGGTCCTAAACTTAAAATACATGAATGGAGAGACAGACATTTACATTGTGCAAAGAACGTATCTCCTTCCCCTTCCTCAGGTGTTTCCGTTATGTGTTTTATAGCAACAAAGCCTATCTTTTTTATCTTCACAAATCTCCTCCTGATCCTCATCCTCCTTCTCAGTTTCTTCCTATGTTCTTCCTTCCATCTGCATGATGCATATCTCAACCTGCAGTTCCTAAACTGATCTCTCAATCATCATCTTGGATCTTTTCCTTCACTGTCATATTGAAAACCTGCAGGAGGAAACCTATCATTCTTACCCAAATTTATGAAACATTTCTTTCACCTTAATATCAAAAAACCTATGGCCCTTAAGTCCGACCCCACATCCCTACAGTATGTGGGGGGAAAATTTAAAGTAGGCAAAAGACATTCAGGGTGAAACACAAGGGAGACCTACTATGTAATCCCTGGTTCATCCACTGTAATTGAGAAGATATAAACAGAATCTTGAGTATAAACAACCAACAGAAATATGAGAAAGTTGTGAGAGACTCTAAGGCCGGGCAGTCACTGAGTAGCTCTACCTGAATAAGACTTTTTAAAGCATCTAATACATGCCAAAAATTTTTTGGTATGCAACTAGCACACAGAATAAATCTTTACCATGCACAGCACACACATACACTGCATAGATCTGAACCAATGTCACTGAGCAAAATCCTTCTTGTGACAGTGATAGTTGCCTGAGAAATTCCTGACCTTTTATGAATAGTGAAGATTTTGTACCAGTCAGTACAGCTCACCATTGACCCCTGCCCTCAACCAAATAAATTCCATGTACATCCTTCCACTCTATTTCCTGAGACAGCTCTTAATATTATCCTCCTGTTTATGCATGGTATCCTGTCATCTCTTCTCCATAGATACACAAAAAAACCCTTTCATTCAGTTTAATTAACTAAAAGTTTTTTATGAGTTTACAACTACTCCCATAATTGTTACAAATCATGCCCATTTGCAATGTCTTAATTTACATCACCCTAATAATATTTCACAACAAAATTCAAAAGATTATGTTTTGTAAGATTTGAGTGAAAATGTTCCATTCTTGAAGTGCAATATCTTGTAGTAGACAGGAAAACCAACGAAACCTCCAAACAATATTTCAATATGTGCAGCTTGGATAAGTAAGGAAAAGAATGCAATTACACATAAAACTTGTTGTAATTATAGATACTGGATTTAACATTATACAGCAGTATCTATATGAGAAGGACAGCAATGCCAATGAACACAGCCAGAAAAAAACTTTTGCACTGTTGTCAACTGATCACAACTATATTTCTATATTTTTGTGCCAGTAATGTAGATAAACATGCTCCAATCAAGCAAATCACAAAGTCCTGAAAAGAGTACCTGATAAACAATCCTTATGCTGGTTACCACATGACTAAATTGTATTCTAAGCAGTGTGTATTACAATGTATTAAACCAGACAGAAGACTGTTGAAATGGTTTTAAACTTTACACTTGACCATACTGTTATCAACACACCCAACTCTACCTTTCTGAGGATGGCATTGTTAAAGAAATCACTGAATGAGTGTTGGCTCAACACACATGCATTCATCAAGCAGCACTTGCAGGGAACACTGTACAAGCATTTACTGTACCTTGCATGTTGTAGATTGGGATTGGCATGAAAGTGGCTTGGTCTGCGGACATCGAGGCGGAGTAGAATTGTGGCATGGCAGCCATAGCTTGAGCAGCACCAGCCATCCCCCCAGCAGGACCCATGTATGTTAAGCTACCAGGCGACTGGGCTGAATAGCCACCCGGGTGATGATAAGAAACAAACACACAGGACACACAGAAAGCACCGGGTTAGGTAATTTCATACCGAAGTACTTGTGAAGCTAGTAGAGTAAGAAGAAGTGAAGGTGAAGAATTCAGAATATATACCAGATTAAATGCATTTCTAAGGAGGACCCATTTTTATACGCATTTCTAAAGAGGACCCATTCTTATACGTGAATGCAAGGGTGAGTCAGTTGGTACCAGAGAGTCTTAACCTGGTGTAAAGCAGCTAGGGCCTGCAGTTGATCTTTCATCTCATCTAGCAACAAGGTTAAGCATTTTGTCACACACCTCCATGGCATGACCAGAAACAAATTTACCTGTATGTATGTGCATACACACATACATGCCTGTGGGCGGGAGGGGAAATTAGGGGGGGGGTTCTAAGCCTATTACTATGTGCTTAAGAAATCAAGCTAAAAGTTCATAAAACAGTAAGCAAATCATGACAAAAACTTCCTAGTGCCATGCGCCACAGAGCCCAGCATACAGGGACCAATATCCCGGAGGAATCTGTTGCCATTATCCCTTGAGTAATTTTTCCCTTGAAGATGAAGGTAGTGGGCACCGCTGAAACGCTAGCATCTACCCTTCATGTAACACAGCTTCATGCCCCAGGAGACTCTATACCTATTATTCATTAACATTCATTGTTATGAAAACTCCAAACTGCATGTAATGGTAAAACTTGTCTCAGTGCAAATGTATCTAGTGGTAGAAAATTGTAAAATCCAGGGTAATATATACTTATGTGCACACTAACAGAATGTAAAAAAGTGACAAAATGTCAGGTTGCAAAGTCACTTGCATGGATGGAAGTTAACATTCAGAACAAATATAAAGATCTAAGTTTTAAAATGGTATAGAATGTAATTAAGTTAAATCAATTTGGACAGCACAATACCCTTCTTGAATTCTAAAATATCTGAAAAGTAATGAGAACAATCTCCAAGGGTGTCACAAAATTTACCACAAAAATTGTAGGTCCTGAACTCCTTAATCAAATAACTGTCACTCAAAAAGTGTACATAGAATACTATCGGATTCTCCGAGCATACACAATCTGGCATAGGCTCTCCACACCACAAATTCTCATGTGTCTAATAAGTGTGCCTGGTCATCTATTTTTAGTACTTAAAAATTTAATTACTACAGTTTCATTTTTGTATGTGCACAATCAGAATTTCCCTAAAAAGTCACTAACATATTGAGACATGTCATAATGTGACAATAGAATTTGTAGAAAATGAAACGAATAAACATGATGAAAGCTGATAATAACCCACTGCAGCCTGAAGGATTAGAATATGTATAGATATTAATGAGAACTATATTTCATGTCAAGCACTTCTTTTGTGTAAGATGAGCCACTTACTGAGAATTGTGACAAAATTAAAACTGTGCTTTATGCAAGAGAGACTATATAACTAATGGATATGTACCAAAATTAAATCTACCTGACAACTTTTAGTGTGGATGTCACTATCAAATTTAAGGAAAACCCACTGAGTTGCCTGAGATATTAAATATGTGGATAAACAGATAAAATCTCCCCTATTCACCCTGTGGAAAGATATACAAAACAAACAGAATATCACATGTTTAAATAAAAAAAAATGAAGTATCATAACAACAAGTATCATAAAAATAACAGCTATCAGTCAAGCACATCTATTTTCTGTATTAACACAGCTACATGTTTTGGCTACATCTTGCTGTCAAGGTTAACCCCATATGCAGGGGAAATTATTGGGGCTCATCAAGATGGATTTTGACGCAACAGGTCAACTACTGATCGTATATTCTGCATTTGTCAAATACTTCAGAAAAAATGGCAATACAACAAAGCAGTGCATCAGCTCTTTATAGACTTCAAGAAAGCTTATGATTCAGTTAGGAGGGAGGTCTTGTATAATACTCTCATTGACACAGGTATCCCCATGAACCTGGTAATGCTAATAAAAATGTGTCTGAAACCTATAACAGAGTCTGGGTAGGCAAAAATTTGTCTGATATGTTTCCTATTAGGGATGGTTTGAAACAAGGAGATGCTCTATCTCATTGCTTTTCAACTTTGGTTTAGAGTATACCATTAGAAGGGTTCAGGTAAACCAGGATGGTTTGAAATTAAGTGGTACACATCAGCTTCTGGTGTAAACTGATGATATTAATATGTTGGGAAGAAGCGTACATACTATAAAGGAAAACACAGAAGTTTTGGTAGTGGCTAGTAAGGAGATTGGACTACAAGTAAATGTTGATAAAACTAAGTAGATGGTCATGTCTCAAGATCAGAATGCAGGACAAAGTCACAGCGTAAAGATTGATAATAGTTCCTTTGAAAGGGCGGAAGAGTTCAAATATTTGGGAACAACTTTAACAAATCAAAATTCTATTCAGGAAGAAATTAAGAGCAGACTGAAGTCAATGGACGCTTGATATTATTCGGTGCAGAATCTTTTGTCTTCCAGTTTGATATCCAACAATTTAAAGATTAAGATATACAGAACTATAATTTTGCCTCTTGTTTTGTATGGGTGTGAAACTTGGTCGCTCACATTGAGGGAGGAAGGTAGGCTGAGGGTGTTTGAGAATAGGGTGCTGAGGAGAATATTTGG
>Ga0123352_10005183_pt1 | contig 19509 bp, 11 predicted proteins | sample TergutLab28metaG_FD_89700 | JGI IMG/M metagenome (GOLD analysis project Ga0123352, IMG submission 89700) | Labiotermes labralis P1 segment gut microbial communities from Petit-Saut dam, French Guiana - Lab288 P1 | ecosystem: Host-associated > Arthropoda: Insects > Digestive system > Gut ... | reverse complement strand
GTATGTGTTCTGTAGGCTGCACACAGGTATTTGTGTTCTGTAGGCTGCACACAGGTATTTGTGTTCTGTAGGCTGCACACAGGTATTTGTGTTCTGTAGGCTGCACACAGGTATTTGTGTTCTCTTACATGTCAGGTGGGTTGAACTGACCTTGTTCTATGCGTTATTTTTTATGAATACCATCAGATTTATAAACTTCATTGTTCTTAACACTACGCCACTTTTAAATTATAGTTGTGAATAAGCATACCTATAATTTCATATCTTCCATATTTGTTCACCAGCTGAAGTGGACCTCCACTGTCCCCCTGAAAGAGCAACGTTCTGTACCATGTCACGCTTTTATAATGACTCATTCACTCACACTCATTCACACACACAAACACAACAAGTGTAATTGAGGGGCCTGTACAGCAACACCCTTTATTCAGCTGCAGTATTCTATTGTAGCAGTGCATAAAAGACCAATATTTTATTATCTGTTATTAACACTAAGTTAAAACTTTACAGCTAAATTACTCTTCCGAAATTATCAGCCTGTATGTATGCTGCCACACCGCACCCTGCTAAGTGTTCCCCTTGAGTGAGCTCAGAATCGTTTCTTTTCCCAGCAGTGGCGTTCGACCGAATAGAATCGACCTTTACGTTTCGTCGCTCATAGGCCTACTGTTATGGAACTTCCAAAAGAAACGAAATGAAATATAGTTGAAAATGGGCTGCTTCTTCAATGACATGACATCAAACTTAGTGGGGAAAAATGGTTGTTGTGCCCATTTTTAAAATAGCGCTAGTATTTACAGACAGATTTGTCTTTTGAAATAACTCTTCCATATTCTTGATTTTAAGCTTTCGCCGTGTTCTATATGTAATATGTTTTATTTTGGGTAATTGGGTAACTCAGACGCCGGGGAATTACACAAAAGAAAACATATTACAACTCTTCCATAGTTTTTGAATTTGTTATACACTATCATACGCCACTTTCTTGAACGTAAATTGAATCCCAGTCAGCGTGGTTTTTCAAAAGCCAAATGGACAACAACTAATTTTGAAACCTATCTTGATTTTATTTCTCTACTAGTTAGTTCTCACCTCAAGTTGATTCTGTTTATTTTGACCTTAGCAATAATTTGAACTTATGCCGCTTCATGTTTTACTTTAAAAACTTCGTGCCCATGAGCTTTCAGATGGTTATGCAAATTGGTTTCCTAGCTATCTTACTGGCCGATAATCTTCTGTACAAACTTTAGACAACTTTTCTTTACCTTTGGAAGTTCTTTCGGTGGTCCCACAAGGAACTTTTTAAGGCCCTTTGCTTTTTAATATACTTATTAACGAAATGTAATTAAGCATTCTAAATACCTATTATTTACTGATGACAATCAAAATTTTTCGTGCCATAAATCCCTTTGGGGATTTCATTTTGCTACAATTTAATATCGAACGTATCGTGTCGTAGGCTGTTCCGTTGAACAGCCTACGACTGACACAAAACACACGACATGCTGCCACAGCACCAAATTAATGTAACGAAGTACATCACTGAGTGTTTTAAACTGTAACTTTAGCAAGGAACGAAGAATGCTCACTGAGGATGATCGTATGATCGAAACATGTAGCAGAGCTTTAAGTATTTTAATGTAAATTTTAGACTATTGAAGACTATATATGTGCATTTGTTGGTGTGTGACTTAAATAGTATACAAAGTTGGTTTACTGCTAACTTGATGAAAGTAAACATCGGCAAAGCTAGGGTTGTTACTGTCACTAGGCAACAAATGTTCTTATTATGCTTATACAATATGTGACTCTTCTATAACTTGTATGGACATTATCAAAAACCTAAAGGGTACAACCTCATTCAAAACTGCATTTCCACACACATTTAGACTACTTTGTCTTCCAGTCTATGAGGATGCTGGGGCTGTAACGTATTTTCTTTTTACCCTTGAGAGCTCATTAATATTGCACTTAGTGCTAGTTAGATGAGAACTTGCGTGTATTTAATTTATATATAATTCAGTCAACACAAGAATAATATTAAGTTATTAACTATGTTTATAGCTACATGTTTCGACTCGAAGGAGTCATCATCAGGCTATGTGGTTCTAAACATAGCCTGATTATGACTCCTTCGAGTCGAAACATGTAGCTATAAACTTAGCTGATATTTTAATATTACTGTAGTGTTGTCTGAATTATATATAAATTAAATTTCTAAGAATAAAACACAACGGGATGACTACATTTGAACTTGCGTATGCCGCAATTTTATGACACTCTATAACGTCTACTGACGCCAGAAAGCTGCAACACGTTCATCGGAAGTTCGTAGCTCTATGTCACAACCGTTTCTTTACTCAAGACGAGGTTACTTACGAGGATTTACTTAAATTTACAAATCTTCATACTCTGCACGACAGAGAACTTTATCTTGATGCATTTTTGTTTGTTTATTCAGGCTAAAAATGTTGCCCGTCTCTGTTGGATATTACCGGAATTCGAGTTCTTCACCGTAACTTCAGAAACTCCTCCCTGTTTACAGTTAATTGTGATAACTCTCCGTCTGCTAGACGCGTTTAGGGTGCTAACCTTGTGTGCAAAGGCGCCCATATCTTTAGGCAGGACATCACTTCTTTAAAACATATACTGCGCTTATCTGTGACATTTTTAATCAACTTCTTTATGTTTTCATATTTCTTGTCCCAGTAATTCAATTATATTGTTTTTCTGTATGTTTTGTTATTATGTTTTTATACTGTTTTTGTGTTGTATTTATGTCTTTGTTCTGGCTTTATAATAGCCAATCGCGATGTTAAGCCTGCACGTTAATAAATTGCAGTTGAAATGAACTGAGGTAAAGAGAACAAAGATTTTACGTTCTTATGTCTTGTTTCCGACTTCAGCAGGTAGGCTGAAAGTTTAAGTGCTCTTAGGCTCTTCCAAATTTGCTAAACATGGTAAAAAGTACTGAATGTTTCGAAATTATATCAGGGTTATTTAAGAAGAGACAAATATGAAGAGTGTATGGACAGCATATCGTACGTATATCAGTGTTGGGAATCCTCTCAACTTTTCGGACAATTCTGTAATCAGAATCCCATGAGCTGCATCCAGCGCGAGTTATCAGCTACGATATCTGCGGAGCTTCGAATAAACTTTTAACGGTGTCTTCTGATTCGATTATCTGAAAGTCTTGTAGCTTATCCGTTTACAAATCATCAGTTTAGAACTGACCTGGCAAGTGTCCTTGCCCCCTTGAGGAAGTCCTGCACAATATAACGTTGAAGGCAGCAGGTCGGAAGTGTATTTAGATTTCATGAGGCACTGCGAATGGCTGATGACGGGCAGTTGTACTTGCTGGAGGTCGCATGAACGAAAAGGCGAGTGGAACGTCAGAACTCCCCACCCCAGAGCAGTCGCTTCACTTTCCCGGGACTGAGTATCCACAGACGTTCCTAAATTTACATTATTACATTATTTCCTGTGTTAGGGTAGAGCATAATATTAACGAATTATATGCATCAGAGGAAAGTAAATCTTAGTTTTGTTATTTGTATTTACGAAAAAGCTACTAAAAGATATTAATTATTACAGTAAATTAAGCGGCCGGGTTATGTCTGAAAAGTTTTGTGACGACTAGACGATTAAGCTTGTTTGATTTAAGGAACAAAGGTACGAAAGGAAGAATGATGGCGAAATCAGTTAACCACGAAGGATATCCGCGGGGGAGTTCTTTATGTTTTTTTTTTTTTAGTTTGGCTTCAGATTAGTATCTCAGGAAGTCATGGGCATAGTAACGGCGACTGGAATTGATAAGGTCACATTTGGTTTATGCTCGTATTAAATAATTTGACGAAACCACTGGAATACGTAAACATAAAAACTCTTACTAAGTAGCACTGAAAATATTGCTTTAGAAAAAGGCAGAGAAAATTAAGTAGACTTGTGTGTCCATTTCAGGTCACGACAGTTTAAACGGTGTTGTAAAGCAAACCTGAAGCCAACAAATGAAAACTTCGGAAATGTTGCAAAGATCAGATATTAGGCACGGAATTAGAGAACGAAAATTCACTTCATGAAAGAGTGTGAACGTAGTATTATGCTTTATATATAAATAGTCCATCAATAGCCTGTTCACAATCTTCATGTTTGCATCGTGCATCAATGATAATTAAACACTGCATTATCCAACCAATGCACAATATATAATATGTAGATAAATTAAAATTATAAAATATTTAAAAGTACTCCAACATGTTTCGGATCGCAGGGGATCCACAATCAGGGAGCCTTGTACAGTGCTTGGCTAAAAATTACAAGAATGATTCTATCGTGTCCGTTGTCATGGACCTTCATAAACAGTGAACTACACACACGCACAACGGGTCAGAATATGCTGCCATAACACCTACCTTGTTCATGTCAAAGGACACGATAGAATCATTCTTGTAATTTGGAGCACTTTTAAATATTTTATAATTTTAATTGTATCTTCATATTATATATTGTGCATAAGTTGGATAATAAAGTGTTTAGCCTGTTCACAGTTTATGTATTGATATGACAGCTACCGGGAGGAGTACAGTGCCATGTAATCTGGTAGCAAACTATCGATGTTTCGGGATAAATTCTGTCTCTTTTTCGGATAGAGGAGTGCTGCATACACAGCGGCACGAAGTTTCTCCAAACGTCAATATATTTCTCTCTTCTACCCTGGCGATGTATAAGGAATGTAATTTCGAAAAGTCGGAACCTTTGATACCGCTAGTTTACCATGAAATTAGAGGCACTCTTTATCTGTGCAACGTTTAGACTCTTCTGCCAGATTACATGGCGTCATTTAGTAGAAGACACTCGTCTGCAAATTCATTTCCCAGATCCTCTAGAATCTTAAACTTTTGTGTTGCATGGTCGAGAGCAGTGCTCCGCAGGGCAATGTTAGAGGATCATCAGAAACCGCAGAATAAATAAATGAATAATATTAAACACCGCAAAATTTCCAAAAACTCCCGCGAAATGTCGCGGGAGTTTTTGTCCAGCTACTGGCCTTTCTAGAATGATCTGCAAGCGCTAGAGCTACCTCTTTGTTTTGTTCTGGTTAGGTCGCATTTAAAGTTATGTTGAGCTGCATTGTACCTGTGTCAGTTGTGTATTGTTACAGAGCCTCTCCATATGTGGTGACAGAGGAGTTGCTTGTCGTATACGTTTTCTGGCCCGTCGACTTTTGCTTTCGCAGGACTTCATTGAGATATAAAAAATTATATTAGGGGTTCCTGCACGGGGAAAAAAAAGTTTGGGAAACACCGAACTTAGTTCAAACTCTTACCCCACTGCGGAAGACAGATGGGTCTGACAACTTCGTTAAAGGTAATTTTCATATTTAGCTTCAAGAGCATTATATCGTAGGCGTAGTTGGTGGCGTTGAACTGCGGGTGCACTACAATTTTTTCGACAGAAAAAATAACAGTTTTATTGTCAGGCTGACAGGAGTTATGTTCTCCAACTACTGCTTTGAGCTCCTCCTGGCGATACCTGTAAAGACAGAGCACGATCTATGAAAATACAACAGCGTAGCAAAATACTACCCAGTTTCATGCATAACTTGAATGTAAAAAATGTAATGAAGCCGTTGGTAGTAGAGAAGGTGCAGTTTCACGAATTCTGAGCGTCGGTACGTGCTGGGGGTGATCGATCAGCGTTCGTCCTGAGTTGTACCCGGGAAAAAGATTTCGGTAACAGTACAATTTCAGAAGGATGGTAGGCGAGTTTCATAGTCGGTCTGGAGGAGACACCCTGCCGTGGGCGAAATGAGTGTATTGAAAAACGATCTGGTGTGCATTTAAATTTTGGCACTTGAACTGTGAAAAACTTGACTATTATATTAACCGAAAAAGATAAAATTACGAAATAAAAGGCACTTTGTGGGATATAAAGCAGAGTTTGTGCAGCGTATCTCAGAAATGCAACACATTGCAATACAATATGAACACACAGCGACATGGAAACCCATTCACTCTTTTAATAGTGGTTCCATGCCGCTGTGTTCTCATCAAACCAAGGAACTGTTTTATCAATACACAACTACTCGTATTTACGACGATTATAGACGTTGTTTCATATAAACACGCTCGATGTATATAAGTAATCCCTTATGGTGATCCTCTAAAGATTGAGACATGTTGGTATTTGTTATGTTAATACAAATAATATTTGAAACATATTTTGGGTTTAGTTGGTTGTTAAAAATTATTAATTATTTATCAGTAGAGTGAATGAGTAATATAAAAAGGATAATATATGTATATTTGTAAAAAAATAATTCCCACACACCCTTCCACTCACATTCACCAACCCGCCCCCTACCGACCCCCCCCCCACACACACACACACCCAAACAAACACCCTCGTGCACGCAATCAGGCAAGATGTTTGTATCCGAACAGAAAGACGTTAAACTGCAGATGTTAAGTACGAATCATTGTAGTGCAGCGCCTCAGATTTCGAAGTTTTGCTTTGCCTGATTGCTGTGCAGTGAATGTGATGCGGAGTAGTTGGGGTCGCCTTCCATACACAGTATAGCCCTCGATATATGTTATGTAAGAACTGATAATACATGATCAAGGAAATTGTGGCATTTGTGAAAAAAGCTTACATACTATTATTGCCATTTTACAAAAACCAACAGTTGACCTCCTTACAGAAACTAACAACTACATTGCACACTTTTAGGCCCAGTTTTTTTAAATCCGTTACAGTATTGTCCTCCCACCCAATTGTAAGTCTCCTAATTTATTTTTTTTGTTGTTGCCGTTTAGAATTTCCGAACAGAATTGTTTATGATATCCACTTCTCTTAAGCGTGTTATTTGCCTTCCGCAGAAGTAACGTACGCTTCACTAACTTTCTCTATACGTGTTATTTTGTTATATGTTTGGTTAGAAACGGGGTGTCTGCTGGAAATGCGAGCTGGCCGGATGAATGAATAATTAAGTTGGAAATACGTATGTACTATATCATGAAGTCTGCTGCATGTTTGAAATTAGAATGGGTTGTAGCAAAGCAGCTGTTTGCTTACCGATTACAGTGGGCTGCAGTGAGGACGTAGTGGTCGCTGATGAGGGTGCCTCCACAAGCTGGTGTGCTGTTACCTGTGATAAGAACCATCCATGGGTACGCGTTTGGCTGTACCGTTTCTCCTCCGACGATGCGCGTCTCATGCCTTCGACTGCTCTTCAAGTTGGATATCCCACAAACTTTAAATGATACAAATATCTTAAGTTACATTTGTCCTGTCAGTGTTTGCATTTGTTGGCGAAATCAATTTAGAGTAAAACCGCCAATATGCGGCACTGAATGATCCGGAAAACTTCATTAACCAGGAATTGAGTGAGAAATCCATTATATTTCACTGTTCCGTCTGGCAGCAGTTCTACAAAAATGATGACTAAAAGGAAGAAATGGTGGCCTTTTTTATAGGCTGTATATACACCATGTCACGTGCGTAGTGGTGAAATGTGAATAGAAAATATGGCACCCAAAAGAAGACCATGTATAAAGTGACAAATTAGATGGTTAGATCTGCCCATGTTATTACTAGATACACTAAGGTGCAAATTATGTATCAGTTTCTACTATCCATAAAATTACGAGGGGTGCTGATATGTCCTTAGCCCGACCTACTTCCCGATGTCGTAGGACGGAATTGATAGTGTCGTTGGAAAGAGGGGTCTGTTCATGTGTCGAATTGCAAGTCTTTTCTTGTTACAGAGGCTGAAAGGAAGCATGTCAGGCGACGCGCGCGATTTCAACAACATGGGACGCGAGCTGTCATCGAGTTTTTTTTCCTGCAAAGTAAGGCGCCGAAGGAAATGCATACCCTTCTGATAGAAATATTAGGGGAACATGCACCATCGTATGCCACCGTCAAAAACTGGGTGGCCCAGTTTAGACGTGGTGATTTTTTCACCTGTGTTGCGCCTCGTCTTGGACGACCCAAAACAGTGACCACCCCGGAGTTAATTGATTAAATTCACGAGCTAATCTTGGAAGACCGCTAAATTTCGGCTAAATCAATAGCTGAGCAAATGGGCATCTCACGTGAGCGGTTTGGGTTCATCGCTCATGAAGATCTGGACATGCGGAAGCCCTCCGCGAAGTGGGTCCCGAAATGCCTGAACGCGGATCAAAAACGTTAACGGTGCCAGTCCTCTGAGCAACACTTGGAATCTTTTCGGCGCGATCCAAATGATTTCCTGTCGCGATTGGTGACCATGGACGAAATCTGGGTATATAACTATGACCCGGAGACAAAGCAACAATCAATGGAGTGGCGGCATATCGGCTTACCCCACCCCAAAAAATTCTGAGTGCAAAAATCCGCTGGAAATATTCTCGTCTCGATTTTTTGAGATCAAGACGGCATCCTCCTCATTGATTATCTTCCAAAGGGCCAAAATATCAACGCGGAGTGTTACTCATCTCTGCTGGTGCAATTGAAGGACATTTTGAAGGAAAACCGCCGCGGGAAGTCACTAAGGAGGTCTTATTCTTGCACGACAATGCCTCGGCTCACCGGGGAACTTGCAACCTAGAAGAAACTAGCCTACCTGGGATTCCAGTGTCTTGATCACCCACCCTATTCTCCGGATCTGTCCCCGTCGGACTACCACCTGTTCCCTGAACTGAGAAAACAATTGCAATGTCGCCATTTTTGGTCCGACGCAGAAGTCAAAACTCCCGCGAAGACCTGGTTGGACGGACAAATTTCTGAATTTTTTTTGAGTGGCTTGAAAAAGTTAAACAACGGGCTAAGAAGTGTATTGAGCTTCTTGGGGAATATGTTGAATAAATCCCGAATTTGTTCGCAGTAGCTTGTTTCCTTCCTGGTCGGACTAAGGATTCCCCTTCGTACAATAACCTGCAGCTTTTTGATGTCGTAAGTGCCGGATATCGCAGGTTTACTATACCTCGTTTTGCATTTTAATAATCTTGCTAACAGCCAGTCTTGGAAGTCTGATGTTCACTATCACGGCTAAAGATATTTACTCATTAACAACACTGAAAGGCTATTTTAACGTCACTAATAGCATGCCTGAACTACAGGAGAATTGATCTAACGTTTATTTGTTTGCATCGAGGTTCGGAGAGATTAGTTTGCTGAGAAATAATTCAATATATGAACGGATTTTGAGATTTTGGTCACTTCAAAAACACAGCTATGATTCTGTTCCCTTATACGTATGTGCTCTACAAATGTTAAAGCGTAATTGGCAAAATGCTGGGCTGTGTTCCTACCAGCTTGTGAAGCTGTCAACCAGCAGTTTTTAATGTTTCCGGAGCAAGGGCTGCAATGGATATTTGAGGGTTTAGTGAAAACCAGTTCAGATTATTGGTAGCTAATTGCGGAAATTGGGTTAAATTAATTACTTGTTTGGGTAAATGAGTAATTCAATACCTAATATATGCTTACCCTTACTATTGTATCTGATATTTATCCTTATTAAGGCGCAAATTTACACCTTGACGTTAGACCCCACAACTTTTATTCGATCTTGCCAAAGTTTTCGCTTCCGACTTTATGTAGATTGCTGCATTCAGGACAGTTTTAAGTTAGTTCTGGGCACAAAGAAAAAAGGGGCTTCCCCGTATGCATCGTCCTGAAATGCAAGTGCTGATAAATTGCAATGTATGTGACTGAAAATTAAGTATCGTTGGCACAAAACCAAACGTACAATAAATAAATAAATAAATAAATCTCGGAATTCCCCTAACTATAGAGCCGCCTGTAGACTCAATGATCGCGCTAGCCCAAACCTGTCCTGCCTTCAAGTCAGACTGTTTACAGTTGTAGGTTTCTGCTTACGAAGACACAAATGTAATGCTGAATCTGTCCAAGTGATAGAAATTCTTGAGGTGGATGAAGAATATATGGCAATAGAGAAATCGTGATTTTATAAATTTCTTTTGGACTTACATATCTTTTCGTTTTCAGTTTGTGGCCTTACTTTGGAGTCCCTTGGGCTCTGCCTCGACATATAATGAAGAGCAAGGTTTAAAAAAACGCGAATACGTGGACGAGTGTTTCATATTTTCTTACAAGTTCCTGAAACCTCGATTCTAGCTCTTCCCTTCGAACCCCAAATTCAGTGACATTGATTTGTTACATGGTCTGTTCCGCGTCAGATTGCACAGATTAAAACAGAAATATTTTAGGTTCATTCTTTAATTTTTAAGGAATTTTCTTAATTCCTCAGACATCAGTAGAAACTACTTTTATTGATTTCTGAGCGTTGTAAGTGTTGCTTTTCAGATAATGAATCTCAAGAGTTTTCTTAAGTAGAAGTAGCAGAATTAAGTATATTTGCAAGCAACACTGAAGAACATTCATTAGCTTCTTGCGTTAGTTACACCTTATCGCGTATTGGTGAAGAGTATTTAACTGAGAACCATCAAAGCCTACTGGTTAAATATACAACGGTACTTCTTCATTACACACCTATATGTTTCGTTTAGTCATCTAACCTTTACATGGGAGACGTACAGACTACGACTAGAAAAACATAGGGTCACACATTATGCACAATAAACTATCTATACGTAAAACGAAAACTTGGGATTTTAATAGTATTTACTTAAGAAAAAACAATATTTTGCGGTACTGCATAAATAAATCGAAGGCAGGTTAACTGGATCGGTCACATATTGCGTAAGAACTGCCTCCTACAACACGTTATTCAAGAAAAGAAAAGATAGAAGGGACAAGAAGACGGAGAAGAAGTAAACTAGACGACACTATAACTTGAAAGATGAAGCACTGGATGTCACTCTGTGGAGGACTCGGTATGAAAAAATCTGCCTACCTCCCGAAGACCTGTTGAAACGCAAAACATCGCATTGGGAAAGTCGATGAATGAAGTGTTGCTCCTACTTTGAAGATTCGCAGAAACGCAACATTAGTATTAATTAATATCATAGTAAGTGTTTTTTTGTGTCAAGGACTGAAGAGATATCGATAGAAATGGCGAGGTCTGCAGTGACATAATTTTTCGTACAGAGCGATACGAAAGTATCTGATTTAATGTAGTTGTGGACATTACAGCAGAGGTCAGACGAAGGCAATCATGCAGCTTCATATCTAGGTTCCCTAGAAGGAACACAGTTCTAACTGCTTCATAACGACTGAGTTATTAGTAACTTGAAGAGATCAGAATTTTTAAAATTTTCAGTGCAAATTCAAATTTTTGACTGGTTGCGTGGCTGGGTGAGAGGACGAACTTGTCTTACCGCATTGCTGGCACTGTGGCACACTGTACGAAGAGGAGATCTCTGCTTCTACTTGAAGTCTAATTCTAGGTTTTTCTGTGCTTCTCTTGTTGGAGGAATGTACCTTCGGGGTAACACAAATTAATTAGTACAACGTCGTTACGATAAAAGAAAACACATTATTAATTTATGTCCCATGTTTTTCAATAACACCAAATGGAAATCAAAATTACTAGGTCTTTCATTGATGCTGGGGTTTAAACTTCAACGACTGCCCAGGAATGAGAGTTTCTTTTTTAAATTTAGAGTACACATAAATGCACTGAATGGAATAAATGAAAGAAGCACTAAAACCAAAAAATGTAAAATCGCCTGGTTAAGATAACTTGTATTCTGAACTATAAATGTGCAGGAGACTCATTTCTTGAAAGACTACAGTTTTTAATAACATTTAAATAACGGGAGAAATGCTGGAAGTGTGGAAAATATAATATTGCCGTAACATTTACAAGAAAGGTGACAAACAAACGTTGAAAATTGTGGAGGAAGAAGCCTACTAAATGCATGTTATAAATTATATTGAAAAATTTTAAATAAAAAAATTGTGAGCACAAGGAGAAAATTTCCTTTTGGAATGCCAGAACGGATTCCGAAAAGGCAGATATTGCATCGATCCATTGTTTAACATGAAATTACTCATAGAAAAAACAAGAAAGTTTACTTTGGAAACACATTTAGCATTTCTTGATCATGTGCAATCCTTTGTCAATGTTGGAGTATCTTTGAAGTATTACAAAGCAACAGTGCTCCCAATTTATTATTGTATTAGAGTAGCAGTAGTAGTAGTTTAGTATAATAGGAATGTACTCTGGAACTGATATACAATTATCAGAAGAACATAAAATTAATCACGGAGTCAGACAAAGCTGCCCTTTATTATCCACTATTCAACAGTTATATGAATGAAGTAATATTAAAATGGAGCCAGACTAACACAAAAGGCATTACTTTATCAACCAGTATAAAAATAAAACGACTCTTTTTGCAGATGATCGACTGATAATAGCTTATTCAGAGGACAATTTACAGAGAAGAATATTAATCTTAACAACATAGCAAAAATTTTGGAATGGAAATATCACCAGAAAAATCAGAGACAATGGCATTTTAGGACAAGACCAAGTAAGATAGAAAATCGTTGCGGATAACAAATGTTTACAAAAAGTAAAAAAATTTAAATGTTTTGTTTATGAAATTTCCCGTGAAATTGAAAAGGATATTCAACAAAAACTTGCAAAATTTGCTCAAAAAAGGGAATTCTAAACAATACTGTTAAGCAAACTTTGGCCCAAAAATTTTCAGGAATAAAAGTATACAATGCACTGGCCCTCACCGTTCTTTTATATGGAATCGAAATTTGGAGCCTTAGAAAAGAGAGAGAGAGAGAGAGAGAGAAAAAAAGATTGACATCAATCAAAATGAAACTTTCAGAATAGCCGGGCACACACTTCTTGACCACAAAAGGAATGAGGAAATTTTGGAAGAGTTGAAATTGGAACAAAATGAAGAGAAACGGAGAAGATCCAGATAAAATTATCTACGACATGTAAAAAGAATGGAGAACAATATGTTGCCAAAAATAATAATGAAGTACAGGCGAAATGGACAAAGGGGACTTGGAAGACCCTTGAAGAGACTAACAGATGATGCCAAAACAGATCTATCAAGGTCTAACTCGTGGCGGACGATGATGATGATGATGATTTTGATGATGATGATAAATGCGTTAACGACCTACAGTGCACCAAGGTCACCACCGTATGAACTATTAAATGTTCGTACGGTGAATTGAGGCTGGTACTAAAGGGTTAAACAGCTACAAGTAGTGAACGAAAGTTTCAGTCGAAGGATCCTGCTTAACACACACATTTTTTAAGCATTCATTCATTCTTTCTTTCTTTCTTAGTCCTGATCTCCTTGTGCCTACTCATTGTAAGTGTAGAGGTTATTGTTGCTCTTGATCACACTTAATGACACACACACACACACAAACACTCGGTAGGGCTCCTCTGGATGGGCGATCGGTCCGTCGCAGAGACTTCTACCTGACAACACGCAACACTTACAGGAGACAAACATCCATGCCCCGGCAGGTTTCGAACCCGCAGTTCCAGCAAGCGAGTTACCGCAGACCCACGCCTTAGACCGCATGGCCACTGGGATCGACTTGCAAGCACTGTGGCACCAATATTCGGATTTAGATTCCTCACCTGCGTGAATGTAATCTCTGTATTTTAAATTTCAATAGGCTTCGTGTTTCGATGTAATTAGCACGTATATTAACGCTGTTACTTGTAAAATAGGAGAAGTTTTGGATTTCAGTAATAATATAACGGCCATAAACCTATACGTAATTAAACTGTGGCGGAATTCTGTCATCCATAAATACTCGGTGCCTAGATTTCGTATAAGAGATTGACCCAGCATCCAATAGGCCTAAGTAAAAAAGAGCCAATTCGTGAAAAATCGTATTCGCCTGTAGATTTAAAATACATTAGTTATATTCACTGTGGAATGAAGCAGAACCTTAAATTAACGGTTAGACAAAAATACACAAAATTTGAAATATGTAAAATTGATTATGTTAACAGAGGAACATAATGTTTAACTAAATTGGTCAAGGTTACTGTTATTTGACTTTCAGTTATCACTAGTATTTGCTTCTAATAGCCGGTACCAGTGGCCATGCGGTCTAAGGCGTAGTTCTGCGGCTGGTTGCCTGCTGAGAATATGGGTTCGAATCCCACCGAAGGCATGGATGTTTGTCTCTTGTGAGTGCTGTGTATAGATAGGTAGAATTCTCTGCGACGAGCTGATCACTCGTCCAGAGGAGTCCTACCGACTGTGGCGGGTCGTTGTGTGTGATTTTGAAACATCATGAATGAGGAGGCCATGGCCGACTGCGGGCTGTCGCGCTAGAAAAGCTATTAATGAAAAGTCTTGCGAAAGAATTCAGGTAACCAAATTGTGTATCACAAACATGGATAGAAGCCCTTAAATCCTTTCACCACCCAAAGAGAAGGAAAAGGGAAAGCACATGTACACAGTGCTTAAATTTCACATCTACAATACAAACAAAAAGGCATACAATTGAATGATAAAGTTAAATTTTCATTTAGCCCATTAATATGAAGCCACGACTTACACTCGAATATTTCCTACCATCTTGTTATGCAAGCAGTTACCTTTCGATACTCGAGACGGAGATCAGTCTGTCCAGAACCAACAGCCAAACCAGACGTAGGGCTATTGAGCACACTCACAAAATCTTGTAAGTAATACAGTACTGTATAACAACCCTTTAATTAATGTTTTGTTCCTATAAAGTTTTCAGTTAAATCAGAGTTTATCCCCCCCCCTCAGTTAATTTCACCGGTACAACACTACACCAACTTTGTCGCATGACTCACGCGTTTTGTAACCTGTTGAATAGGCAAGTAATATATCCGATACGCTCACTTCCGTATTCTGTGTAGGTTTATCAAAAATAAACTTCTTAACAGAATCTTTTTAATAGAAGATTGCCCACATACTAATTGAGCCAGTTTTGTGTCTGGCATTCCCCCATTTGCCCCTCTTGGTCGGAACAGTGCTGATATTTAGGACAGAATTAGACAAAACTAAATAAAACAACATATAAATCATGTTGTTTGCTTTCTTCTGGGTACGTCACCGGCGTCTGAATTTTATAAGCCAACGTTTCGGAACGCTCTGCCTGTTCCATCTTCATAGGCGTGTAGGTACCTACCCAGAAGAAAGCATGCAACATTCAGAACACTGCGAAAGTTTGAAATAAAAAACATATAAATCAAGTTCGCTATGCGTTAGTTGTTCACTCTTATCTGACCTGTTTTGTGAAACAGTTTTATGTTCTAAAAATTTCAGTAGGGCTTTTTTTCGCCCCGTATGTGGCACAAGATAATTAAAAAATTTAAGTCGCACATGAAAATTTCGTTGAATTTGTAAACAGGTCTTTGCAAGATGAGATTTATGGGTTTACATTCATAAATTTTTTACCTACCTGTATTTTCTGCATTTGGTCTCCAAGAATAAGTATCACAAGTGCCCACGGGAACAACCTTATGTAACCCATACTAGTTCGACATGTAGTGTACAATGATATATCCAGTCTGTTGTAGTAACGGCAAAGTGGAAACATGAGGGACAACAGAACACATCAACAAACAAGACGCCTCTGTATTATGCAAGCGGTTGGAAAACTAGTTCCACTCGGTTGAAGTGGATCCATACTATATTTATGGGGGCTGGTGATGCAGTTCTGTTGTGAAATGGCTTAATGATGTTTCAGTAACACACCTATAATGACTGGTTATTGCAAGATTCTTCGTGACGATACATGCTTCTGCATAATTTGAAGATCGCTTTTTCCGCAGCAGGAGGCAGTGCTATGTACACTCTTAGTAGAGCAGCACATGCGATCGGTTTATGACTTTGTTACCTGGTAAGGCTCATCGCATACTGCAACGGAGCGTGGCAATGATAGCAATTGCAATGTCTGTCCCGAGGGTACAATGTAAATTGTCACAAATTTGTTAACGCTTGCCGAACTTCTTTGTTGGGCTACGTCATCCGTAGTCTGCATTGATCTATTGACGTTCACGTAAGCAGATAGTTTTGCTGATTGAAACTGTTCTGTTTCGAAAGAGATGGTGAACACGGGTATCCTCTTGTAACCTGCGTTACTGATGGAACACAGATCGTTGACTGTCCGTGTGAGTGTTTGTGTCCCAGTAATAACTCTCGAAGTACAGATTACGATGAAAACTGTGATGCGCGGTATGCCACTGCAATTTATCCTAACTTCGTTTGTTTTATTTGACCGTCATAAGTGAAACGGCCACAACGACCTTGAAATTTTCGAAAATGCGAGCGATAAACCTGTTCTTAATGTTAGAACTCGAAATGCGTATAAATAAATTATATATATATATATATATATATATATATACTAGGTAGGTTTCATTTTTTTAAAGGCCACGAAGACCCTTAGAGTGAGTAGAGGTATAGCTCAACTCTTTCTAGGACCTCAGCACTAGATGGAGGTGGGGGTTCAGTCCCACGCTCCGGCAGCTTCTACCTCCGGGAAAGACCCGGTACCCATTGTACAGGAGGCTGGGTGGGCCCCAGGGCCGGTCTGGACAAGTGCCCCAACCGGGATTTTACGTAAGACATACATACATATTTACGTACACACACACACACACACACACACACACACACACACACACACACACACACACACAAACACACACACACACAGACACACACACACACAAACACACACACAAACACACACACATACACACAAACACACACACATACACACACACACAGACACACACACACACACACACAAGTACCGTTGTGCTTTTCATCAGTCTTGCTTTCTGGAGAAGTTTTGAGACATATGGTGGAATTACACGACTTAGTCAAATTCATCCTGTTATGTCTTCGAACAACATTCAATAGGCAGTCTACCCCAACTGTGCTTTTATTTAAAAGCAAAGTGCTTTGGTCTAGATATCAACCATTATGAAGCTAAAAAATGCACTCTTTTAAAACAAGATGAATTATGCGAACACCTACTATGTTGTATGTGGGATGCCACAATTTTACAATATTTTTGTTTTAAGATAAAATTGTATGTGATCGACGGTAGCTGAATAGTACTACTGGGGGTATAATGGTAATATTAATTTCATTATTTCCTAAAAACAATCGGTTAAATGGTCTAATGTAATATTTGTAGATATTAAAGTATTAAATATGTAAAGTCTCAGGTTTTGGTCGTAAGACGCAGACTGGTTGATTTGTCATGTATGTGACGACGAGTGTGGAAAGTGTAGGCAATAGCGGAATGTGCTGTACAGGTGGCAGATATTGTAGACTGAAGCAGTTCTATTGTCAGCACCAAGACTTTTATTGTTCTGGTTGCAAGTATTATTATAAATGTGCAACATTTGAGTCTGTCACTGCGGTGTGGTTCACGACTTCGTTCTTCTGGCGTGTGACGCCGCGTTACTGGGTATTGGTGTCCAACTGTTCGAAATACTATCGTGCCTTCAACTTCAGAAGTCTATAGGCGTCCGAGAACTAAAACTGTAGATCTTTGATGATGAAGGCACGACGTTCCGCGATACCCCTGGGACCAATTACCCATTGAAGTGGTATCGTATATTAGGAAAACGGGGTCCTTAAGTGTAATGACTGACCCCCCCCCCTCCTAAGGTTCAGTCTTTTACTTTATAATGATAGGATAGATTGAGGATTCGGTTCTCAGGCCACAGTAATCACTCTTCTATACAATTTAGGCTACTTTTACTGTTTATTGATTTGTCGTGCTGTAATTTAAAAATACGTAAACCATTTATTTTTTAAAACACACAAAGGAACAATTTCATTTCCAGCTTTATATAAGTATATACCTCTAATCATAATATAATCTGATCATAATCATCACCACGTAGTCGTTAACAGGTCCACTTTTAATGTGGTAAATTGAAGCTATATACTCGTAGTGTTTAGACTCTAAACATAGTTATTTGTCTAAAGATTTCTAACATTGTGCAACGTACACTTAATAATTGTAAAGTTCTCACACAATCAGTCCACATTCCGACGTGTTTGGTGTCGTAATATGGACTGATAATGTGAGAACTGCAGAATTATTAATTGTGTGTTGCATAATGTTGGGAATCGTTTGAAAAATAACTTAATAAAATGCACGGTATGAATAACAATGTGAAATTTATAACATAGGTTAATATTTGTTCAAACGTCGAGATGGTAAGTTGGTGTATCATTTCCTTCTTACTGACGAACAGTACTTGAAAATAGGCTTCTATGCGATGTTGTATCGTGGTCTGTATTTAGAAACCGAATGTTGTTGGGTAAGAACAGTAGCAGGCATCACGAGTGTTATTGTATATCCAAGACACATAGCTGTTTATTCTGGTGTAGAGGGTCGACATTGTTGAGTTTATACAGTCATTGTTGGCAGAAATAACGCCTGGAACACACATCAATATTAATTACACCCATCATAATATTATGAAAAAGCTTTTTAGGGCTTGTGACAATGGACTTATTGGGCGCTACAAACAACATAAAGGATAAGTGCTTGGGGTGTTAATGCTCAATTAAATCAAACGTCAATCGACAACAAAATAAAATCTTAATAACTTAGTATCATATTTATATTCATAAATATAAACACAGTGACTTAATGGACTTGAGTTCCTAGAGCGGCAGCAGGATGCTCGGCGTACAGTGAAGTGTAAGGTCTAAAGACAGCAATGTACGTACGTATAACGTAACATTAAGGCAGGTTCGTGCAACCACTGTTGTCATGAAGAAGCAATAAGTATTACATATTCTCAGAGTGTGTATGTAAACTTAGGTATCCAGCATGCAATGTGCATGTGCCGTATTGTCATGTATGGCCTGTTGGGCTCTTCTGTATGTATGTACAGTACATGGTCCCGTGAGTGCAAAATTTTCGAAAAAAAAGTTATTGAATATAAAATGTGTTTTGAGTTTCTCTGCAAATTCTGTCTAAAAATTTCTCATTCTAATAAGAATTCAGCGCAATGCTGTCATAAACATAAATAGGTCTTCATGTGAAATACCGATTATTCATGTCAGATTTTAATGAAACTTGAATCTCCTCGACATAGTTTAAAAAAATATTCCAATACGAAATTTAATGAAAAATTGTCCCATGGGAGCCCAGTTGTCCCATGCGGATAGACCTACAGGCAGACATGACGAAGCTAAAATTCGCTTTTTGCAATTTCTCGACTACGACTAGAAATGAATTGTTTCGAGCTGTAATATTTTGCGCACTGCGTGGCGGTGTGAAAATGTTCATTAGCTTTCGGTCTGGTGACGAAATTGCATGAAATAGGGATGCAAAATTTAGGGCGGATAACAAACATAAAACGTAGTTCTTAAGTCAGCGGTTACTGCCAAGACGGCAATTCATAAATGTCGGTTAATATCTTTATCAACTTAAGTTCTGGCTTTTGTTAGTTGTTAGGTTCCAGGTGGACTGGTTTATTACGCTTTGGAGAATTTCAATGTGTGTCTTGTTAAGGAAGTGTTAATTTGTTTTAGGAGCTGTACATTTATGCTGCTGTAGAAGGTGTGAAACCTAACGCCACTT
>Ga0123352_10005181_pt1 | contig 19510 bp, 6 predicted proteins | sample TergutLab28metaG_FD_89700 | JGI IMG/M metagenome (GOLD analysis project Ga0123352, IMG submission 89700) | Labiotermes labralis P1 segment gut microbial communities from Petit-Saut dam, French Guiana - Lab288 P1 | ecosystem: Host-associated > Arthropoda: Insects > Digestive system > Gut ... | reverse complement strand
TCCAGCCCGTAGTCAGTCGCTATACGGATTGAGCTACCTGGCCCATATATATATATATATATATATATATGTGTGTGTGTGTGTGTGTGTATACACACATACACACGTATGTATGTATGTATGTATACACATACATATATGTATTAACACTATATATATATATATATATGTGTGTGTGTGTGTATGTACACATTACCAGGATATCTACAATTAATTAAGATGTTAAACAACAATATGCCACATAGTATTAATAAATAAGTAAGTGTTGTCAGTGGAATATGTACAGTGTTTATTTTTATTAAAATACAATTTTTCATGTGCCTAACCAACACGTCGTAGTTACGTGTGTTGGAGTATATGTAAGGTTTCTGAAGATCTGATTTTCGTCGTTCAGGGAGGTTGAGTCGTCTCCTTCTTGCCCGAAAGCCTTGTATATGTTTTTCTATGTGTAAAACCCGTTCATAGAGACAGAATTTCCATATACTCGTGTAGTGTGACATATCTTAAAATATGAAGTTCTGTGTGCTCCTTGTAGTTGGATTACTTTGATTATGTGACCAGCACTGCCATAGATGCTGGGTCACCCTCTTTGAAGTTATTTGATAACAACAAACTTTGGACTCAAAAAAACTTTTCTTGTCACAGTTGTGTGTATGATAGATGTATTTTTGTGTTATAATAATAATAATAATAATAATAATAACCTCTGTTTTCGTGGTAATGGAAGTGGGGTTTTAATGACGTATGACATTAGGAGTATTGCTCTCCAGGTTTTGCATACAATGGTAATGTTGGGGTGCAATGGCATTTCGAATGATTATGAATATTTATTTGTTGACTGTCAAATTCAGGCTGTGTGCTTCTTATAAGGACTGCGACTGCTAACAACAGGTGTTCTATAGTAGGCATTCGTAACAGTGTAAGTTTACGCCTTCTTAAATGGTGTTTCTCCTGTCTATTTCTGAACCCTACCGATACCAGTTGCCTCGCGGTCTAAGGTGTGGGTCAGCGGACACTCGCTTACTGGGACTGCGGTTTTGACACCCGCCTGGAACAAAGATGTCTGTCTCTTGTGAGTGTTTTGCGTTGTCAGAAAGAGATATCTGCATCGGGCTGATCACTTGTCCAGAGGAGTACTACCGACTGTGATCATGAAGCCTAGGCAATGAATAGGCTCTGGTTCAAGAGGGACTATCGCACCATGATGGAAAGAGAAGAGTTTCTGAACACTTGGTTCTCTCTCATTTGTGTGTCCCACTCAGTCGTGTCTCACATAATAATTTTCCTAAATTTCTCAGTTTTGTTTAATTAGTGCAATTTCTTTCTTATATGTAATCTCTTGACTCGCTTTTAAGCGTTATCCGTTCAGAAGTTTACTGTTTGTTTCCACCTACAATCGTACTATTGTTTGATCGTAGGAACTGTCGACAGACTCACAGCTGTGGCGATATAAATAAATATATATGGAGTTGAATCTATATCTCCTATAAGGTTTTTGATTATATAATACATTTAGTCACATTATAACATTTTATTTAAGGCAACAAATGGAAGACAGAGGACGTTCCTCTTAAGGTTGGCTCACATTAAACCATTCGAATGGGGTCAACCAGCGGATACTACTAAACTTGTTTTAGGATTTTGTTTTCCTTGCGGTGCCACTACAGAAATTCCTTAACACGCGTAAATAATACCGCTTAAATGTGGGCTGCTGTATGTAATTTTACAGTAAATTGTGTAAGGAATAAAATTAGGATTTTAATACCTTTCTAAGGAAATTACTAACTTGAAAACTATGTAACAAATCACGTAACAAAACAACCAATGAAACAAATGCCTTGTTTTATCGAAGTAATGTGGCCTCACTTCATGAAATTTTTTCGGTGCCATATTACTTTTCCCCGTTTATACTCATGTATTTTCTTTACACAATTCTGGAACGTCCTCGGCCCACGTATACACATTAATGTAAGAGATAAAGTTTTGAGGAATCTAAAACCAGAGGAAAATTATATATTTGTTTATGTTTCAGTCTTCATGTCTACAGAAAGGAAAAAAAAAAAGTCCGAAAAATTCCAACTTATTGGTAGGTAATATTTTCCAAATGTATTTTGCCCTTAATTCCTCATTTTTCGATTTTGGATTTTAGTGCCTATCCCTAATATTTGAAAACTGCTACGTGTTCAGCAAATTAGATCTTCACGCATTTATATTTCATACATTTATTTGACGAGACATGAATATGTTTTTATTTCTCTCTTCACTTATTTTCAGACCACCCTTCTTGTTAGCGATTTATTGTAATCATATTCACGTGACACACATGTTTGACGTCTGAGAGAAGCAGATAAATACAGACTTCTGACAAGAAGTGCTTAATTTTGAAGAGTAAATTTCCTAAAAAATGTTCATTACCTAAAAAGAGAATATTCATTCGTTGGCGGGAACAAAATTATTCCTTCCATTCGTTATGTTGATATATATGTGTATATATTTTGTGTTTCCTTTTAAGGTTTCTTAGTTAGAATTTAGAAATTTTTTACTTTTCTGGTTCTATTATTTTGTCAGTGGAATCCTGCTCCTCCAACTCCATGGTATGACTACCATCGCCGTGCTTCTTGACCCATTGATTGACCAAATGTTGGGGAGTTTCTTTCATATCGTACGCCCAGCCAATTTTCTTCATTATTTCTATGAATGATGTGCTTATATCGTGTTCATGTCCATACTCTGATGCGCGGTAATCTGATGGAAATGCGTGGTGAAAGTTATGCCAACCTTCTCCGCCCGTTAGAATTGACGCAATTGTATTGTCCGTAGCCTTGATTTTGCTGCAGCAGAAAAAATAAACAAAATCACTGAGATTCACTGCTACTGTAACACCGTGGTATTTGCGTTTATATTTCTCAGAGTTTTTATCAAAATTTCTTATTCTCTATAATTATGAAAATGACATCTCCGTCCGCGATTGAACTAGATGAGAATTAGAACATCTTAGGCTAATGGCTGTTATGAGAAACGCATATACCCATGAGATTGGTGGGATTCGAACAGGCTTTTGATTTTGAGCAATGTTATGACTCATTATTAAGGAAATGGGGTTTTAAGATTCTTTATGTGTATTCTGTATTTTTGTCTAGAAATTCTACATAAACTAGCACGTAATTGTTTGTGTTGGACACAAAGTTTGTAGGAGGATAAATATAATTCAATTAATTGTGAATGCATACTGTTTCATCCTTCTTCTTCAAAAGATTACAATTAGTAATATGCTTATGCCTATTGCAGATTGTAATTTACTTAATGGTAGCTTGTCAAAATGTGAAGTTAGGTAACGATATTACGTAATTTTGTCTGACGTCGAACATTCATTTGTTTAGAAACTTAATTCTAGTTGTCCAGCAACAATTTCTGTAACACAGGGATTTGTGATAGGTATTTTCTGATTTTTATCAGACCTTGAAGTGCCCGTCTGCAAAACGTTAAGTAGTTGAATAAAATATAAAAATCGATCGCTTCGTACTAGTCAATATTACGAATGTTATGTTCACTGTATTCCGTACACGAGCCTGTAAACGAAAATACTCGTAAGAACTGCGCATTGATAGACGTGTTTTAAAATAAAGTACAAATATTTTCATCAAACTTCCCAGGTGGCAGTACACAGTGATTTTTTGTTCAGTACCAGTAAGTTCAGTATTTGAAACAGCATTATTAAATAATACATGAACTAAAAATAGCTAATTATATTATAATAGGTGGCACCATATATAATTGATGACTGGGCTATTTCTGTGGAGAGGGACTATATAAAATCCACGTCAACAATAATGATAGAGAAGAATATTACTTACCCATTGTAAGGTCTGGTACCAAAGATGTGGGCTCCGCTGTTCACATACCATGTGATATTGTATAGGTACACAGTACGAAACACGTAAACACCAAAAAAGCCCACCTTCCATGATTCGCCCCACAGCAGACAGGGCAACGCCATGGTGAGAATATTGACAGCACTGTACACCAGATAGCTGTACCTGTAAAGTGATTAAAACTCTAAAGTACCTTGCTACCTCGGAACTCCACACTGGGGTGTCAGAATCCAGCTCCGTTCGCCTACCTATGCACAGAAGTGTGTCAGTCCCTTTACACATGAGTCTGAGATGTTAACTAGGATTATGAGAAAATTTCCTGCAATTTTTCTTAACTTTACGGATAGGCTACATTAGCAAAAATCCGCATGGTGGAATGCAGTGATATTGCACCTAATTTCAATATTCACAGACAGACTGGGATGATGTTAATGTATAAGCCACATTTACCTGCAATAGTAGACAACAAATTAGGAAATTGCAAAGCGATTTTCCTTTTTTGAAGATTTGACAAAAAGTCGAAAATGTGTACAAAGATGAATTCAAGAGGTTTTTCTAAATCGATTGAATATGCAGAGAATACGTTTTTATTCTAAAACTGATAATTCGATTTGAGAAATTCCGACTGTCGTTTTTTTGAAGATTCCCATGTTCTTGAACTGAAGAAGGGTTAGCATGGAGGAAGTACGCTTCTTCGAAACGACGGTAACACTTCACCTCCCGACACTACGCATTGTCTCTAAAGATTGGAATCATGATTGTGATGTTGCTGTTAATCTATGCCGGTGAGTTCATCGCTGAGCAACCGCACTGTTCTTCTCATCGTTGATGTTTGGAAAATGAAGGTACACGAGTGAAAACAAATCCTTTATTTTGTTTGTTCACTTTCTCTCCTTATCTGTTACCACATTTCTTCACATATTATATGGAAAACCGAAGTTTAAATGTTAAAAAGCTACTGCGTGTAGATGCATTGTGAAATAGAATGATGGGGTTGTGTGTGTTTTTTTATGTTATGGGTTGGTATGTGTTCATGCGCGGAACAAAAAACACGGCCCGGATAGGCGCTGTTTGTCGTACGGATAAATGTTTGAGGACAGGAATTATATCCTTTTTGAGGCGAAAATTAACCTCGTTTGCTGACCCTTATCAACTACAGAAATTATACGACTCCAATTCAAAGACTTCTTATCCATGTATGTAATCTGCTTATTATCTACCTTCGTGTAATTTGACGGAAAAAATTGACAGTTTAAGGACTGAAGGATTTCAATGCCACTGTGATACGTCCTTAATTATTTACCGCTTTGATTATCACGAAGGTTCTCATACGAGAACGTAATTTTACCGTTTGAGGAGAATAACAGATTGCGACAATTCATCTGATCTCTCTCGTAACCGATTGGGTGACTTACTTATGGTAGAACATTACAATCGGATCTGCCTCTAGATCTGAGATGTCGACAGTTTCCCTTTTCGCTACAACGTCAGGGTGTCTTCGCATCATGAGCCAGCCGCAGTGCGAGAAGAAAAATCCTCTGTTGGCGTTATGCGGATCGGCGTCGGTGTCGGAGTATTTGTGGTGCTGGCGGTGATCACGGGCCCAAGTGAGCACAGAGTTCTGGGAAGGCGGAAAGATACATGGAATTTATACATTTATCCCTTTATGTAGAAATATGGAAGTCACAAACTACACTTACAATTGTGAGATATAAGCATTATCAAGCAACACAGCGACCCGTTAATGCACATGTGAACAGTCTTGAGCAGTAAACATTTAAAATATTAAACCCCTCTGTTAGTTGAATAAAGGATCAATTTGCCTTCAGTTATTTAAAGTTTATTAATGAAATCAGATCGATATATTTTAGGCTTAAATTAATTCTCAGCAGTTTGGCGGACACGCCAGTTGTCCTTGGAATTTTGCATCAAATCACAGCTAAACTTTATATATATATATATATATATATATATATATATATACCAGAATCCTGTAAAACGTGTCCAGCCATATCACGCTTGTGGCGCGTCTTCTTTACACTAAAGGCACTGATTTAAAATTTCCCACTTTGATGAGTCTTGGCCAAAATTTTACAGTTTTTTACAAGCAGGAAGAAGTTCCGTCACTCATTTTTCCATATTTAGCTATACCTAGCAGTTTGTTTTACCTTATGAGTGCCTGAAACCGGTAGTGACCTAATGGTTCATTACACTTTAAGGAATGTCTGAGTTGCAAACTCCTCTCTATAAAATCTACCTTGTTACGGTTATTGACATATTTTGTGTCTTTTATTACGTTTGGCTACTACTATACTCGACTACAAGGTATCCGGCTGTCACGTACTTGCATATGGAAGAAGTTTTACCTTGTGAATTTATAAGAGACGGAATATTAAGATATTACGACGTTTCTACAATGATTTGTTGCTTTCTGCTGTTGCACGGTAAGCTTTGCCGACTGTGTTTTTGAAAGCACTTGTATATTTATTTTCCAAATTTGAGTCGAGTACATTTTGCGACTACTTAAAGCGTTATAACTAAATTCTAAATGATTATTTTCAAAATCATGATAGAGAGAGAAGTTAATTCTTTGAACAACCCTAAAGTAATACAGTAAAGTAGCTTTGTGCTACTGTAAATTGTTAAACCATTATTTTCCTTTCTGTTTATAAATTTATATATTTATTTATTTAGTAAATAGAAGATAGTAATACTTTAAAGCCTGAATGAGTCAGTGACTGTCCTAATTTGTCCCAAAAATTCCCGCAGTAATTTATTACGATTTTCGCCAAGTATCCTTGGCTGGTGGCAGCGATTAGAATTATCCTAGAAATAATTCTAGATTTGAAGTCTATTTAACTTCTACTGTAGAGTTTGTCTGGGTAGGATTTGGTGGGAGTCAAGCCCCTCCCTTAGAAAGGCACTGCAAATTAGTGACACCGATGGATTCACAACTCACGTAGTAACTATATGTGTATGTATGCGTTTATGTATGTATGTAGGTATGTATGTATGTATGTATGTATGTATGTATGTATGTATGTATGTGTGTATGTATGTATGTATATATGTACACAGTGCGGTCCAAATTTTTAGGACTGATTTTTCTAAAAATCGAAGACACTTGAAGACACATACCTTTTTCTTTATTCAAAATAAGCTCCATTGCCATGTACACAGTGCGATCCATAAGTAATGTAACTATTTTTTTAAATAACAGAACTAGAATAATATATTGGCCAACAAACATCCGTTCGCACACCGAGTTTCGTTTGTTTATCTTCGACAGTGTACGAGTTACAACTTGTCTTGTAAAGTCAGTTTCCTTTATACGTCATGGATGCCAGAAATCAACCGAGGGTTGCCATAAAATTTTGTTTCAATGTCTGTCCAGAAACACTAGTATTGTTTGAAAAGGCTTTTGGGAATGAGGCTCTGAACAGATCGAACATTTTTAGGTGGTATTCTCGATTTCGAGACGGAAGGGAGTTGGTAGAAGGTGACGAAAGATATGGCCGTATAAAATCGACTTGAACTGAGGTAAACATTGCTGCTCTTGCTGATGTGGTCAAAAATGACCCTCGAATAGCATCAAGAATGATAGCGGAATCTCTGAACATACCCAAGACTGTATTTCTTTGGATTATGAAACAGGATTTAGGAAAGAGAAAGTTGTGTGCACGTTTTGTTCCACACTCCTTGACACCTGAGCAAAGGGAAGATCGAGGCACATCTTTCCAAGACATTATCGCAATGCCCGATGCAGACAAAAAGGTTTTTAACAAAATTATTAGGGAAGATGAGGCCTGGTGTTTTGCTTATGACCCGGAAACAAAGCGGCAGAGTCTGAATGGGTTGGTGAGATATCCCCTCTGGCGAAGAAACTGAAATTCCAAAGGTACCGCATCGGTATGTTGTGTATTGACGCTGCATAATATATTATACCTAATCAAGACCAAGTTGATAATTTGTTCGACTTTTAGGGCGTAGTGCACAAAGAAATTGTACCAGAGGGAAAAAGAGTAAATGCAGAATTTTATAAAGGAATAATGGATAGCCTCCTTGAAGCGCATTTATAGGGTTCGTCCAGCTGCGTTCTGCTCCCGAGATTTTCTTTTTGTTGCAGGATAATGCGCTCGCCCACAAAGCTGCAAGTATTTGCCAATTTTTGACACAAAAATTGTTACAACCCTTTATGACCCCCCATACTCTCCAGATTATTTCCGCCAGATTTTATCTTTTCCCCAAGCTGAAAACGAAGTTAAAAGCTCTCCACTGTGCGGATGTTGCTGAGATCCAAGAAGCCGTTACTGATGAATTAAAGAAGATCCAAAAAGAAGAATTTTCGACAGCTTTTCATAAACTGTACGAAGGCACAAAAGCCTGTATATAAGCCAATGGAGCTTATTTTGAATAAAGAATAGGTATATATCTTCCTCATGTGTCTTCGATTTTAAAAAAAAATCACTCCTGAAACTTTTGGACCCTTCTGTGTATTCAGGCTTTTGCACTTTCCTTTTTGACCAAGTCAGCAACAGCAGCAATATTTACCTCCGTTCGAGTCGATTTTGGACGGCCACCTCTCTCGTCATCTTCTGCCAGATCCCTTCCATCTCGAAATCGAGAATACAAACTAAGAACGTTTTATCGGTTCAATGCCTCATTCCCGTGAGCTTTTGCACCTATACATGTGTTTCTGTCTCATATAGACCGGCTTTGAAACAAAATTTTATGGCAAGTCTCTGTTGATTTCCGCCATCCATGACGTATAAAGAAAACCAAGTTTATAAGACAAGTTTTAATTCGTACACTGTCGAAGATAAACAAATGAAACTCGTTGTGTGAACGGATGTTAGTTGATAGTACTTAGTGGTTTGGCCGATTGATCCCTCTAGCTCGGTTATTAAAAAAAAAATAATCAGCCCTCTAACTTACGGATCGCACTGTTTAAGTTTTGAAGTGTTTCAAGACGCGATGGCAAATTTGCGAGAAGCGTCTATTAGCCTGTCTGTCCTTTCGTCCTTCTGTCCGAATGCAACAACTCGAATGTCACTGGAATGACTTTCATAAAATTTGATATTTGATTATTTTTCGAAAAACTGTCAAGAAAATTGAATTTTCATTAAAATCGAAAACGAATTAATGGGTGCTTACTATACATGAAGAACAACATAAATATTTGGTCATATATCGCTAAATTCTTCCAAGAATGAAAAATATTTCGGAAAAAATCACAAAAAATCGAAAGATAAATTTCACGTTCAATAACGTTTTTTTCGAAAATCGCGCCGATTAAGAAATAATGTGGAAAAATGTTTAGGACTGGGGAATGCCACATATGACAATATGGCCCATGCCCATTGCTTTTTGATACCTAATGCTACTAATACTCATACAGGTTGTGTAATATTTGTCACTTTTCTACTTCAACAATGGTTGCACGAACCCACTTCAATGTTAAATTTTACATACATTGCCTCTCTTGTATTATACATGATTAGTTTGTATCACGCACTTATATGAATTTCAGTCTCTGAGAAAATATACCCATTGTTCTATTCGTCGTACGGTCCTCATTTTACGTGTAGAAAGAGTATCTTAATTCTCCAAATGTAGATGCAGCATTTTTGGTATTAATACAACTCTTACGTCAGAGCGCGGGCCAGTCGAGTGTCGTCTGCATAACTAATATTTATTTGACAATTCTAATATGTAATTTAAGCAGTTTAAAATATGTGCTTAATCACAGTCAACAAATAATAAAAATTAATTTTTAAGTATACCTGTCTATTTATACTATCTGTTCGTCACCATCTTATTGCTTGTCGTCTTTATGGCGTTTCATTAATAAGTGACAGCACGTCTCACGACTCGCCCTATAATTTACTTGTGTGTGTGTGTATTTAAAAATTCAATTCATCAAATTTTTTTTTTCAAAAGGAAGCTAAGACTTTCACAAACATAAACTTCATTTACAGTAACCATGATGTAATTCACTGTGAACGCTACAGATTTCTTTCTCATAAGCTTCCTTTTTTGTCGAACACTTCTTATATTTTAAGCAGTAGGAAGGCAGGAACCATATTCTTACACATAATTATTTGGACAGATGTTTGTGTTTGGAAAAGGAAGGAAGGAGCCATATGGATAAGCTTATGTATTTTGTGAAAATTTCGATTAGACCTACGGTATGTGTATCAGAATTTCGTTTCGAGCCACAAATGTTTGCTCATCATTGAGTTTCCTGAGGAATGGAGGCAGTATTAACGGAAAGCGTTGGTCTGATCTTCTCTCTTAAATTTAGCAGCAACTATTCCTCATCAGAGATTCTGGTTCCTGTATTTTGTGGCTGTCACCTTTTATACTTCACGTTTTTTGAACCGTGCATTGTGATATACCTGTGTAATAAGAACCAACAAAAATGCACACATTTTACATTAACGTTTCAATTAAAAAACCTACAATATCTCAGGACAATAAAAGGAAGAAGTGAAATGTTATTGTACAAGGTGTGCATTTTGTTGGTTCTTATTACATAAGTTCTTCTGGTATGTTTCTTTCCTCATCTTCACTGCTTAAAGAACTAACATTAGTTGCTATTTTGCTGTCTTGAGAAGGAACATTGAATGAAATTAGACCTAATATGCAATAGATACCTACATTTAGATTTATTGAAGTATTCATTTGGAATGTACGTGAGGCTTAAAAAGAGTTTCGTTCCATTCGCAATAATTTATTAAAACTCAATATTTTTTCAACTTATGTGCAGTCCTATTTTGTAGTTTACGCTACACCAGCCCAGTATACGAGTACTGTGATCACAACAAAATATTATATTCCAATTTAAGTTTTCCTCGACATGTTTCACCTGTTGCTCTCCTATCAGGAGAACTATATAAAATACCCATTGCGATACCTATGTATTTCGATTATTACAAAATGAATTGATCAATTTAATCTACTTTATATTGCTATGCGTTTAACCACGCAACTTTTAAAGAGTTGTGAAGAAACTCGACCCTTAAAGTGTTCAGTTTTCTGATTGGAGACATACAATACTCTTAACAGGCTTGTACTCACGTTTACACTCAAACAGCGAAACCTCTGAGTATTCGCGCTGCACTCTTACGTCAGATGCTTACCTGCCCTGTTGCCGAGAACAGTGTTGCTAAGAGAAGGCGCAAGGGGACGTTTGCTTTGAAGGAACGATGCGAGAAGTATCGGTGGGAACCTATCGTAATACCGAAACCAATCATGACGTGTACGAAGATACCTGTGAACATTAAAACACTCAGTTATTGCCTGAGATTTCACATGCTTGAGGTTTGAGTGGGAGTTGATTTCCATTGATATGTGGGAGGAGAGGGAGTGACATCTTGTAAAGGAGTGGTCAAAGAGCATACTGTCGGGAAATTTTGCTAACCTTATTCGGTGGTGTAGGGTGTCAGTGGAAATATTGGCATTTACCCAGTTTACAAGAAATTATTACCTGTTAGAGTAAACAACGATACGTTGCCGTATTCATAAAACACATACTTAGGACAAAAACGTGGTGTAGGGCATCTGTTGAAAATTTAATGTTTTTGTAGCAGGTGTAAAAATTACACCATTCTTGGCCGAAGGGAAAATTCATATATTACGAACGCTGAAAATTAGACCAGACGCTGAAGTAAATCATAGCAGCTGGAGGCCTGAAGGTGACCTATATGGCCAAAATATTTCGCCATTTTTAATATGATTACGTCCTTATGTTCTGGTAAAGACGGGAATTAATAACTGCTGTTTTACGTGATTATTTAATTTGAAGCCGTGTTTTAACTGAATAATTAGAGCCAACAGTAACAAAACTTCTTCGGATAATTGGGTGCGAGATATAGGCTGTGCTAGTAGATTTCATACAGTTTAAATTTTCTGATATAATGGAAACAGTTACTGAAGACATATACAGTTACAGTACATTTTGTTACACACCTTAAACTGCCCAGATATTCTAAGTATGTTTAGTCTGGTAACGTCAAGGTGCATGAAATGATTGGGGATTTTGGGAATATGAGAAAATATGCAAGTTATTATTTAGGAATCCAAAAATCTGAAGCCCACATTTGAAGGGTAATATCGGCATGAGTCGTGTGAATTGTGAAGCGGATGTAGCTGTATCAGAATAAGTTGCATGGGCAGCACGCCCATGCAACTTATGAAAGCGGAACTGAACATTTTATTAAGGCGGGAATATAATGACCGGTTGAATTATCATTAACGTCGCAAGCTGTTTTATGTTTCGTTGATTAATTTAGAGAGAATATTTCGAATTTACTCTTTATAACAATCCACGTTCTAAAATTATCGTTTAAGCACATTACTCACTAGACTGAGAACAGAGACAGAATTTATTATGCAGCTTACGGGAAATATATAATACATTCTTTTCTTATTACTTCACATAAGACTGAACGTCATACTTTAAAATAGGCTGTGACCTGCAGGGTGCATGCAGTCACTGGGCTGCATTTCTTTTTCTCCCACTCGTACGAACGAAAACGTAAACTACACCTCAGCGCGGGTTATTTTGAAATAAGTTTATTGTCCCTGGGCGCAGATAAGTTTTAACGCTGATTAATATAAAGGAAATGCGTTGTATTCTTACCCGATCTGTAGGCCGAATTTTCCCCGGTTGCTCTTCTTGTGTTTGTAGGCACTTTCGTAAATTGGTGGAAAAGTATTATTAGGTCCGTCATGTGTCCGCACTCCCGCCTGCCTCATGGAACAACTCGGCTACCACTGAAGGATTTACTTGAAATTTTTATATTGGGGAGTTTTATTAATATTTGTTGAGAAACTACCAATTTTGTGTAAAATCGGGCAAAGGTATCTTGTAATTTACGTGAATAACTAAATAACTTATGATAATATCTCGCTGAATTTTTCCTCGAAGGAGAAGAGTTTCAGAAAAATAGGTAAAGAGAAAATGAAAGAACATCGCATGTGAAATATATATTTTTTCGTAACCCGTCACGTTTTCTTGACGATTAGGAAAAATCACGGCACAACCAGACAGGTCACAGATCATCGAACGCTATAGAGTGCAAGAAATATTCGACCTGTATGACGGGCAATTAAGACAAAATAGTAAATTATTAATATTTATTACTTACTTCTTTCGACCGGAAAATTTTTAGGTTAAGATGTATTTTTTGTTGGATAATTTCGGTAACAATACATATAGTTATAGTAATTCGTGTGATTATCTGAAAGAAATCTTTGATGCAAAGATCCAGTGGCTCCTCAGCAATACGTTATATGTACATTTCCTATTTTATTCGTTGTTTTCCTCATTTCCCGAACGGCAGTGTCGCATTTTATGACTGTACTGAAATACACCGCGACTTACCATTCATGGTCTTTCTTTCCATTCGTTTCTAATTTATATAACAGCTTAATCTGAGGAGGTTCCGTTAAATTAACTAACAATGACTCAAAATATACAAATTAACAAATTATATATTTTTAACTTACCGTATATCCAAGTTAGGAGTTTGGCAGATGTAACTGAAACATACAATCCGTACAGTGCTGTAAAGTGGAAGAGCAAATATACAAGTGTATATCGCCACACAATCTGACTCCATATTCCACGTTTTGCAGTTTGTTCTGTGGGTTTATGGGGTACACGTATGTCAGTGCTTTCCATGGCCTTTAATTACTGAAATAATTTGTGACAAAATTATTTCTGACACTGTCGAAATTCTGTTTGACGTCTTCGTAAACTGCTTCCCACTTTCTGACACTGTTCCATACATATATATACCCTTCACTGACTGAATTATAAAATCTAAAGTAGATGTGACTTATGAATATTTCGAACTTGACCTTTTCGCACGGTTTTTGTAAAAAGGTCGTTTAATTTAAACGGGAAATGGAATCTATTTTTAACGGTTAATTACACGAGGTGTATTTTGTGCATGTCTATGGGACCGTTTGGTTTCACACTGCATAAAACTCTTGTCTTCTATGTAGGCCGATGGCTGTTCTGTTTTCTCCACATCCCACCAAAAGTTATATACAACTATTATTTATTTTGCATTGCGTGCAGGGAACTAATATGTTATGATGACCTCGCTTTCGCCTTTTATAACATTTCTTCGAAGATCCTAAATGAATTTCTATTGATTTAGAAGCAGAGGGTACATTATGAAAATAACAGATTAAATGTATTTATGTATTGTGTCACTGCAAAATATAACTTGTACTGCATTGTTTCTCCTGTGTTTTTGTGGCAGTCGGATGCTGGCACGGTGTTCTATAGATTCGAAATTTTAAGGCTGTTGAACATTGTTTTAATTAAGTACTGTGAATTTATGTCAGTTCACGAAAAGTTTTGTAATTATTTCTGTTAGTCTGGGATATTGTGCTAATTGGCGAGGTTAAGAAAACTCAAATCTCGCCAAACATTAATTGCTTTTTATTTAAATCTGAGACGATGGATTTTTAGGACAAGACCCGGTAAATTGTAAAATCGTTGTGGATAACAAATGTTTAAAAGAAGTAAATAATTTTAAATATATCGATTATTAACTTTCGTGTGAAGATGAAATGGATATTCAATAAAACTAACAAAGTTTGCTCAAATACTGGGAATTATAAACAATACTTTTAAACCAAATGTGGCCCGTATATTTTCAAGGAAAAAAGTATACAATGCACTGGCACTCCTCATTCTCTTATATGGAATATAAATTTGGACCCTTAGAAAAAAGGATAAGAAACGATTGACATCAATCACGACAAAGTTTTTCAGAAGTACAGCCGGTTATTCCCTCCTTGACCACAAAAGAAATTAAGAAATTTTGGAAGAGTTTAAAGTAATACCAGTTGACGAGAAACGAAGAAGATACAAATCAAATTTACTACGATATGTAACATAATGGAGAACAACAGGATGCCAAAAATAATGCTGAAGTGTAGACGTATTGGACAAAGGCGACTTGGAAGACATTTGAGGAGACTATTAGACGAGGCCGAGCCAGGTCTAACAAGAACTAACTCGTGACGGACGGCGACGATGATGATAAATGTGTTAACTACCGTAAAATTTAACAAGGTCACCAGCTTATGAAACATTTTATGTTCATAGGGGTATAGGCGCCGCTACTAAAGGTTTAAACAGCTACAATAGTTAACGACAGTTTTAATCAAGGGATCCTGTTTAACATATATATTATTTTGTAGTTTTTAAAACATATTTGAAGCATTCTTTCTTTCTTTCTTTCTTAGTACTGATCTTCTTGTGCCTACTTATTGTAGGTGTAGAGGTTATTGTTGCACTTCATCACACTCAATGATACACACAGACACAAACACACACACACACACACACACGGTGGGACTCATCTGGATGGGCGATCGGTCCGTCGCAGAGACCTCTACATGGCAACACACAACACTCACAAGAAATAAACGTCCATGCCCCGGCAGGTTTCGAACCCGCAGTTCCAACAAGTGTGTGACCACAGATACACGTCTTAGACCACGTGGTCACTGGGTTTGGCTTTCGAGCATTCTGACACGAATATTCGGATTTAGATTCCTCAGTTCTGTGAATGTAACGTCCATAATTTAAATTTTATTAGGGTCCATGTTTCGATGTAACGAACCCGTAGTTACTTGTAAAATAGGAGAATTTTTGGACGTCAGTAATAAATAACAGCCACAAATCTATACATAATTAAATTGTGGCAGACATGTGCCATCCATAAATAGTCGGCGCTTCTTCTTTTTATAAGAGATTGTCCCAATGTCCATTAGATTTAAGTGAAATAAAAAAGAGACAGCCAATTTATGAAAAATTGTATGCAGCAGTATATTTAAAATATATTAGTTATATTCACTAGAGAAGGAAACAAAACCTCAAATTTAACGGTTAAGACAGGAGATGAACACAATTTTAAATGTGTAAAATTGAATATACGTTAGCAGAGGAAAAAACGTGTAAATAAATTTTTCAGTGTTACTGGCATTTGAATTTCATTTATCACAAGAATTAGCTGCTAAAGAAAAGTCTTGCGAAAGAAGTCAGGTAACCAAATTGTGTATCACAAAAATGGTTAGAAGCCCTTAAATACTTTTACCACTCACAGTGAAGGAAAAAGGAAAGCACATGTACACAGTGCTTCAATTTCACATATACAATGCAAACAAAAAGACATACAATTGAATGATAAAGTTAAATTTTCATTTAGCCCATTAATATGAAGCCACGACTTACACTCGAATATTTCCTACCATCTTGTTATGCAAGCAGTTACCTTTCGATACTCGAGACAGAGATCAGTCAGTCCAGAACCAACAGCCAAACCAGACGTAGGGCTATTGGGCACACTCACAAAATCTTGTAAGTAATACAGTACTATATAGCAACCCTTTAATTAATGTTTTGTTCCTATAAATTTTTCAGCTAAATCGGAATTTATTCTCCCCTCAGTTAACTTCACCGGTACAACACCACGCCAACTTTGTCGCAGGAGACAAGCGTCTTTTAACTCTTTGTGTAGTGAGTGTATCTCCGATACACTCACTTCCGTATTCAGTATAGGTGTAAGAAAAATAACCTTCTTAACAGAATCTTTTAAAAGAAAATTGCCCACATACTAATTGAACCAGTTTTGTGTCTGGCCTTCCCCCTTTCGCCCCTCTTATTCAGAACAGCACTGATATTTCGGACAGCATGTGACAGAAATAAATAAAAAAAACATATGGTTTATGGTCACTATGCGTTAGTTGTGCACCCTTATGTGTCCTGTTTTTTTAAACGTTTTTATTTTTTCAGAAGTTCAGTGGGGTTTTGTTCGCGTCGTATGTGGCACAAGATGATTAAAAATATGTCGCACATTCAAATTTCATTGAATTGGTCAACAGGTCTTTGCACGATGAGTATTATTGGCTTACATTACTACATTTTTTACGTGACAGTTCGAGGTCTCAGTATTTAAACATACGTAATTAAAAATCACAACGTAGTTCCTTTTCAGACCTCATTGTGGCTAAGTATGGGGCCGAAACATGCAGTCAGGGTAATCTGTATATATAATAAACTAAAGCTGCGTCTAATGAGATATTCCCATTTATACTGTAGGCTCGCACAAAGGAATGCAGTCCATCATAACAACTAAGTATGCCTACTGCAACACTCATACGACAGAGATCTAATTTGCGCAAGAAATTTAGAAGAACTTCTGGAACGGCGTAGGTTATATACGTTAAAGTGGCTTGTAATACGATCCGAACAGAAACTCAGTCAAAATAAAATACAAAATTTTGTGCGGGCCAATCAAATGGATTTTTATTATTATCGGTCATGTAATTAGGGTTTGCAATGTGCATTCGGAGACGGGCGTGAAATTATTACAGTGCAGGATTGGCAACTTGCCAATTTTGTTTGATGAAGCGGGGCTAAGAGGAGGTAACAGGAAACCGGGGTTGTGAGGCCAGTATTTGTAATGAGTAGCAAACCGCCGAAAAACACTAGTCATTAATACGCTGGCCGCTAGAACAGTTACAGAGATTATACATTGGTAGAAGTTAAATATTTTTTAACAAATAATTGTGGCTGCCCCATGCTGCCTCGCTCACAACAGATCATGGCTTCTTCCAATGAGAAGTCGAAACCCTGGCACCAACATCTGATAAGCAACTCTCTTACCTGTTCATCTGTTGCGTTTAAACAATTGCACAAAGTATTTGTTAAAACTTATTTATTTCTTATGACTCCAACATGTTTCGATACCTAGGTTTCGTCAGGGAATTATACGTGTGCTAAAGTTAAAGCCAGCTGAATGTAATCGATTATACATGTAGTAGGTGTTACATTCAATTGGCTTGTAACTTTAGAATACGAGTAGCTCCCTGATGATGATAGCTGGGTACCGAAACATGTTGGAGTTATAAGAAATAAATAAGTGTTAAAAATACTTTGTGAATTTGTAGGTTAAACGTAATAGAAGGTCTACGAAGTGCACGGTACACATTATATAAAGATCTCTTACCTGTATTTTCCTGCTTTTGGTTCTCCAATAATAATATCACAATTGTCCATGGGTACAACCCATAATAGTTCGACATGCAGTGTACAATGATATATCCAGTCTCCTGAACTAACGGCAAGGTAGCAACATGAGGGAAAACAACGCAACAACAAACAATCTGTTGTTGGAAAATTGGTTGCACTTTGTTGAAGTGGATCAGTATTTTATTTATGAGGGTTGGTGATGCAGTCGTTTTACGAAACGACTTCATGTTGTTTCAGTAACGCACCATTAATAACTATTTTCTTTGGCACAACAACCCCTATTGGGCCAGGGCCTCCTCATTCATGGGTTTTCTGGATCAAACACAACGACGCGCCACAATCGGTAGGACTCCTCTGGACGAGTGATCAGCTCGTCGCAGAGGCTTCTACCTGACAACACGCAACACTCACAACAAACAGACATCTATATCCCCACCCCCAGTGGGATTCGAACAGCGACGAAGGAGCCATTCCTGTGGTATACGTCCCGGGTTCATCCTTTGTATCCGAGCTATAGTTATGCAGGTCCATTCCCAAATCTCCTGTCTGTGAGTCAATGTAGTATGGTGTCCTGACTCCCACCTTGTGTATAGTTTTCCGTGTCCATCAGTCGAGTTGTATGCAACCTCACATTCAGGGGTATAATGTCATGAATCACCATATATCTTGCTGGCCTAGCTTCAACAGGCAATATTACTTTGTGAAGATTACCCCACAAAAATGACCGGTCAAGAGCTGGCTGAAGCTGCATGTTGCGCACCTCCCGTCATTTCGTATACGCAGTAGACATATTTCGCACGCTGTCTTACACCCTTTGCTTAAAAGCCAGCCTTGTTTCGGCCTGCCTCTGGGATTCCATACACGCCCATTCGTGAAAATAAATACGGAGGTATTCCAAGGTCCGAGGGATCAATCGTATGTGCGGGGGGTTAGTTATGGGAGATAGCAATGCCGATACATTGAGCCACTCAGTAGTCAGCGACCCATCCCTTTAACCCTAGTCCAAAATCTGGTAAGAAAGAGGGCACTGCATTTGGCTGCAACATCGATCAAGTCCGTACCTCCGTCCTCCGTCTGGCGTTATAAGGTTGAAAGAGGCACACTGAATATCGCACCACGCCATATATATCAGGATACAGCCTTTAAGATTTGTCGCCCTTGCTCCTTCGAGGACGGGAAAATCTGAGCTGTGTGCCATATCTTGGAGAGTACAAGGTATGCACGTACTGGATTGGTTGTTTTAGATATTGGTCCATACAGTACGCGTCGCTCGCCAGGGCTTTAGCTTTCCCTGTGGTCTTCGACCAAGTGACGTTCCCGGAACGGGCCACTGTACTGGCGAATCAACCAGAGTATGGTTATTTCCTGATAGTGTGGGATGTCCAACATGTTTTTCGATGTATCGCAGCAGCCTGCCGCGATGGCTTTGGATTTTCGGATGTTCAAACAAGCACCAGGTGGACTGGTTTATTACGCTTTGGAGAATTTCAATGTGTGTCTTGTTAAGGAAGTGTTAATTTGTTTTAGGAGCTGTACATTTATGCTGCTGTAGAAGGTGTGAAACCTAACGCCACTT
>Ga0123352_10005178_pt1 | contig 19518 bp, 19 predicted proteins | sample TergutLab28metaG_FD_89700 | JGI IMG/M metagenome (GOLD analysis project Ga0123352, IMG submission 89700) | Labiotermes labralis P1 segment gut microbial communities from Petit-Saut dam, French Guiana - Lab288 P1 | ecosystem: Host-associated > Arthropoda: Insects > Digestive system > Gut ... | reverse complement strand
GTCTGATGAGACCATGTCTGTTATACGAGAATATGTAAAAATAGGCGGTGGCTTAATTGCTTCCTATAATACATCTTTGTATGATGAAATGGGCAATCAGCGTTCGAACTTTGGGCTAAGTGATTTGTTTGGCTTAAATTATACCGGATTAACCAAAAATACCATGGATGATTCTTATCAACTGATCGCTGATAAAAACAGTCCAATACTTAAAGATATTGGGGATACAGAAATGCTTATAAATGGCGGAAAAACATTATTGTGTCGTAAGAATGATGACTCGGTTAATGTTGTTACAACTTATGTGCCAAACATCCCAAACCAGCCGCCAGAGTATGCGTGGCTTCCTGATATGGAGACAGATTTGCCAGTAGTTGTTACACACGCTTACGGCAAGGGCAAGGTGGTGTTTTTCACCAATACTATAGAAGCGTTGTGTTTTACAAACGGTCACGAAGATTATACAGAATTGTACAAAAATGCGATAGATTTTGTTTCGGGTAAGTATACCCTAGAGACAAACGCACCGCGCAGTGTGCATGTTAATGGGATTACGGATGAACTTGGAAATCTGACAATTAGTTTAATTAATTGTACAGGAACTTCTCAACGGCCTCTTAAAGAAGTTGTGCCAGTGTACGATATTAATATAAAAGTTCTCGGCAGAAAATTTAATAGCTTTGAAGTGCTTTGGGGCGATGCAAGTATTTCTTGCGAAGATGGTGCTACCATTAAAGTAAGTAAACTGGATGAATTTGCAAGTGTGTATTTGTCCATAAATTAGGAGATGGGTTATGAAAAGACCTTGGTATGAAACCACTTATCGCTGGGGGCAGACAAACTTAACTGAAGATGATCCACTAACCTGTGACTTAGACTTTTGGCGGGAGCAATGGAAGCGCACTTCTGTGCAGGGTATTATTGTTAATGCCGGTGGCATTGTCGCATTTTATCCAAGTGGTTTTGAATTGCAGCACCGGGCGAAGGGTATAGAAGCGCGAGATCTTTTGGGTGAGTTTTCTCAGGCAGCAAAGGAATGCGGCATTGTTGTTATCGCGCGTATGGATATAAACCGGGCAAGTAAAGATTTTTATGATGCACGCCCAGATTGGTTTGCTTGTGATAAAAATGGGCAACCGATTATATCTCAGGGTAGATATTTTTCCTGTGTAAACAGTGGTTACTATTCGGAATACATACCGAATGTTTTGCGGGAAATTATTAGATTGTATCAACCTGTAGGATTTGCTGATAACAGTTGGAAAGGCTTAGGTGCAAATACAATATGTTATTGTGAAAATTGTCGTGAGGCGTTTAATGAACCACTGCCGGAGGCGGTAGATTGGGTTGACCCTGTATATCAGAGATGGTATAAATGGAGCGTTGAACGTAGGACGGAGCTTTGGGATTTATTTAATAAAACCACAGCCGAGGCGGGAGGACCGGATTGCCTTTGGATAGGAATGCTGCCTGGCGACCATCACAATTTATATGGAAGCCTAGCCGATATGTATGCTTTATGCAAACGGTCAAAGATTATTTTTTGCGACCATCAAGGCCGGGAGCAGGATTTTGCCCATAATGCAATGACAGGCTCCCTACTCCGCATGGCGTCTGATGAAAATATTTTAGTGCCGGAAAGCATGGCTAACTATGTACGTGGAGAGCGCACATTTCGCTTGGCGGCAAATCCTGCACTTGAGACCCAAATGTGGGCAGTTTCAGGGATATCAGGGGGTATTTCCCCATGGTATCACCACATAAGTGCAGCAAAGCATGATAGGCGGCAGTTTGAAACACCTGTGCCTATATTTAACTGGCACAAAGAAAATGAAGCCTATCTTTATAACCGCAAAGATTTGGCGCAAATCGGATTGGTTTGGAGTCAAGAAAACTCAGATTTTTATGGTCGTGGTAATAAAAATAAGGTTGCTATGCCATGGCAGGGCTTTACAAAGGCGCTTACTAAAGCTAGACTATCATATATGCCAATTAATGCTTCTGATATCGGAAAATATGCCGATCGGTTAAAAGTTTTAATTTTGCCGGAAATTGCGATATTAAACGATGTGCAAATGAATGATGTTCGCACCTTTGTACAAAAAGGCGGTGGATTGATATTTTCTGGTGAATCACATCCTCAAATATTTGAACTTACTGGACTAAATTACACCAGCGAGCATGTAGGCGTGGGTGATAAAAAGAAAGGAAACTGGGAGGAATTTGATGCACATAACTATTTGCTTTTACCTTCTGGCCGTCATGAGATTTTAAATGCTTTCAACAATACAGACATTATTCCTTTTGGTGGCAAGATTAATATAACCAAAAGTAATGGAACACTGAAGCCCTTGACCGGCTATGTTCCAAACTTCCCAATATATCCGCCGGAATTTTCTTATATCCGTGAAAAGCAACCTGAGATAAGCGGCCTGTTTGCCGGTACGCTGGAAAGCGGTGCAAAAGTTGTGTATTTTGCAGCGGATATCGACCGTTGCTATGGACGTCACAATTTGCCGGATCACGGACAACTATTAAGTGATGCTGTACAATGGGTGCTTGGAGAAGACAGGCTTATTACGGTAGATGGGCCGGGTTTGTTAGATTGCCGTGCCTATAGTCAAGACGAAAAGATAATTGTACACATTGTCAATTTAAGCGGAACAAATAGCTATGGCTACTGCGATGAAATATATCCTGTAGGGCCTGTTACGATAAATATTAACAAGCCTTTTTCCAAAGCCAAACTAACAGTGGCTATGGAGAATAGAAGTTTAGATTCTGGAATTGGATTGACGATTGACAAAATTGGCATGCATGAAATGATTGTGTTTTCATAACGCATACCATAAATAAAAACTATCTGCGTGCACAGCACGCACCCGCAACGTAGTGAGGAAGCGTAGCCGGGCTGTGCTCGGCGGAGCGGCGGGGTTTGGGCTGGTCACAAATGCAAAAAACACATTTGCTGCTCGCCCATGCAGCCTGGGGCAGAGCCCCATTTTAAAAGGAGAGAGATAAGTATGAAAGTAGCAGAGGCAATTATTAAAATTTTAGAAATAGAAGGTATTGACACCGCATATGGCATTCCAGGTGCGGGAATAAACGGCCTTTATAAATTTTTAGGTGAGACAGATAAGATTAAGACCTTTTGTCACCGTCATGAGGAGGCTTGTGTACACGCAGCCGGTGCGCATTTTAGAGCGAGTGGTAAAATGGCGGTGGCGGTTTGTACTTCCGGGCCTGCTGCAACTAATTTTGTAACGGGACTATATACATGCAATATCGATAGCATACCCCTTATTGCTATTACCGGGCAAGCAGTAAGAGCCCAACTTGGCAGAGATGCTTTTCAATGTGTAGATATTGCAAAAATTTGCGAACCTATTGCAAAAAAAACATATCAAGTTACCGACCCTGAAAAAGTAGTGGAAGTTTTTAGGGAAGCATTTAAAATTGCCCGAGAAGGCAAGCCCGGACCGGTTGTAATTGATTTACCATTAGACGTTCAAAATTCTGATATTGAATTTGAGCTTTCAAAGTATACCCCTCTTAAACTGGACGCGCCTGAGGCTAAAATAGAAGTTATTCAAAGAGCGATAGAAATGATTTCCGCAGCAAAAAATCCTATGCTGCTTATGGGCGGCGGCGTTATTTTAGCGGAAGCTGCAGCAGAATGTGTAGCGCTTGCGGAAGTTTTAAATCTGCCTGTAATTACAACATATATGGCAAAGGGTGGCATACCGGAAACCCATCCGCTTAATGCCGGGCTTTGTGGTATTCAGGTTGGCCAGCCTATTGGTAACAAAGTGTTTTTAGATTCGGACTTAGTACTTGGCATCGGTTGTCGCTTTACTGACCGCCATACAGGTGCAATTGACGTGTATCGTGGCAGCAGAAAGTTTATTCATATTAACATCGATCCAGCGGAGATAGGTAAGATATTCCCGGCAGATCTTGAAATTGTTTCCGATGCAAAAAAAGCGATTGTAGCATTATTAGCGCAAGCTAAAGAAAGCGGTGCAAAGAGTAGCCATCAACATGCGGTAAACCTCCCTACCCTACGGAAGGAACTTGCACGCAAAACAGATTATGATACAAAACCTATTAACCCTCATAGAGTGTTTGCAGAATTGAATAAATTCTTTGGTGATAACGCAATATTTACTACCGGCTGTGGCATAACCCAAATTTGGTCAGGCCAGCTTCAAGAAGTAAGCGTGCCGCGTAACTATCTGCCATCAGGTGGTGCAGGAACTTTGGGGTACGATATTCCTGCCGCCTTTGGCGCTGCTGTTGCCACAGGTAAACAAGCAGTTGCGGTTATGGGTGACTTTGGGTTTACATTCCATGTGCAGGAACTTGCAGTGTGCGCTGCTTATAAGGTGCCGGTTATTGTAGTTATTGTAAACAATGCGTATCTTGGGCTTATTCGTCAAAATCAAAAATATGCTTATGGCTATGAGTGCGATGTTGCCATGCCAGAAAACCATGATATGATGGACTATGTAAAAGTTGCAGAAGGTTTTGCTTGTTATGGTGAGCGCGTTTTTGATGCAAATGATATTTCTGCTGCATTAGAACGCGCTAAAGCGAGTGGTAAACCGGCTGTTATTGATATTATTTGTGATCCGGATGTAGACTGCTCTATGGGTACTGCGCTGGATAACGTTAAGGAGTTTGTGTATTAATGAAAATTGTTGTATTAGACGGTTTTACAGAAAACCCGGGAGATTTAAGCTGGGAAGGTTTTAAAAAACTAGGCAACCTTACAGTTTATGACCGCACACCCAACGAAAATGCAGAAATTATCAAGCGTATTGATAATGCAGATGCGGTTATTACAAATAAAGTTTCCATTACTGCAGAAATACTTGATGCTTGTCCATCCATAAAATACATTGGCGTACTTGCAACAGGGTATAATGTGGTAGATATAGTTGCCGCCAAAGAAAAAGGCATACCTGTATCTAATATTCCGACCTATGGCACAGATGCTGTGGCTCAATTTACTATGGCACTGTTATTAGAAATTTGTCACCGTGTTGGCCATCATAGTAATGCTGTATTAGAAGGCCGTTGGGAAAAAAGTTCGGATTTCTGTTTTTGGGATTATCCTCTAATTACCCTTACAGGTAAAACCATGGGTATTATCGGATATGGCCGTATTGGCAAAGCAGTGGGTAATATCGCAGCTGCCTTTGGCATGAAAGTTATTGCATACGATGCAGTTGGGTATCAAGAATCGGACTTGGATAATTTGCTTGCCACATCTGATGTAATTTCTCTTCATTGCCCACTTACGGCGGAAAACACCGGCTTTATTAATGCTGAAACCATTAACAAAATGAAAGATGGCATAATTATTTTAAATACCGCTCGTGGGCTATTAATCGCAGAGCAGGATTTGGCAGATGCTCTTAATAGTGGTAAAGTGTATGCCGCTGCCGTAGATGTTGTTTCTGTAGAGCCAATAAAGGGAAACAATCCACTGCTTTCTGCAAAGAATTGTTTTATAACTCCGCATATTGCATGGGCAGCTAAGGAAGCCAGGGCAAAGCTTATGGATATCGCAACGGAGAACTTGCAGGCTTTTATTTCTGGTAAACCTGTTAATGTTGTAAATTAGGAGGCAAGCATGAACGGATCAATTCATCGTTATTTTAAAGTGGGACTCATTCACTTTATGGCTTTTCCTGAAACAATGAAAGGCGAAGGCCCGATACTTGAAACACTAAAAAAAATTCTGGTTGATGATTATTTTGATGCAATAGAAGTAACTCATATTGCTGATGAAAAGGTTCGTACTCAGGCTAAAAAATTGCTTGAGCAAAGCCATATGACGGTGTGCTACGGTGCCCAGCCACGACTTTTAACCAGCGGCTTAAATCCTAATGACTTAGACGAGGAAGGACGCCAAAAAGCAGAAGATATTTTGATTGACTCCATAGATGAGGCGGAATTTCTTGGTGCTAAAGGTATCGCGTTTTTATCCGGAAAATGGTGTCCAGATCGTAAAGATGAATGTTATGCACAGCTCTTAAAAACAACAAAAAATTTATGTAGATACGCAGCCACAAAAGGCATGAACGTTGAGCTTGAAGTGTTTGATTATGATTTTGATAAGGCGTCTTTAATTGGCCCTGCCCCATATGCCGTGCAATTTGCAGCAGATATGCGTATGGAATTTAGCAATTTTGGCCTTTTGGCAGATCTTTCGCATTTTCCGCAAACTTATGAAACTTCTCGCTTTGCCATTGGGCTTATGCGGCCATATATTACCCATTTACACATAGGCAGTGCAGTAATGGAAGAAGGGGCCATTGCAAAGGGCGATACCCACCCGCGATTTGGATTTCCCAAAGGTGTAAACGATGTGGCGGAAGTATTAGATTTTTTGCAGATATGTAAAGATGAACAGTTGTTTTGCGAGAAAGACCCAATGGTTATGTCTTTTGAAGTTAAACCATGGGGGGATGAAGATCCGGAAATTGTTATTGCAAATGCAAAACGTGTGCTTAACAGAGCGGCACGGGTTTTAAAATAAAAAAAGCGGCGAAAGCCGCTTTTTTTGTGGGCTTTATGTATCTAACCCCACGCTAACCATTATTGCACGGTTTATTTTTTTCATTAATTTATCATCTATGCGGCAAATTTTTTCCCGCAGGCGTTTCTTATCTATAGTTCGAATCTGCTCTAAAAGTATAACGGAATCCTTTACAAGGGTAGAATTTACAGATTCGATTTCTATATGTGTTGGGAGCTTGGCTTTATTAATTTGGGAAGTTATTGCTGCGCAAATGACAGTGGGGCTGTATTTATTGCCCACATCATTTTGAATAATTAAAACCGGGCGCACGCCTCCCTGTTCTGACCCTATTACAGGGCTTAGATCCGCATAAAAAATGTCGCCTCGTCGTACTTGTAACACCTCATGTCACCTCTTTCGTTTGTGAGTTTTGACTTTTAACCGAAGCTGGCTTCTTAACTCAATTCTTGCCATTGGTAAATGTTTCTATACATATGTACTGCAAAAACTACAAATAAACCCGCGGCACGCGCTTACCTATGCCGCATAGTATTTCGTAGCTTATTGTGCCTACTATGTCTGCTAAATTATCTGCACAAATTCCTTCTTCTCCCATCATCACAACAGGCGTGCCTGGTTTAACATTTGGTATGTCAGTTATATCTACCATGCATTGATCCATGCAAATTGCACCAGAAATAGGTGCAAAACGGTCATTTATAAGTACCCTCCCCCCATATGAAAGCCGCCGTGGGTATCCATCGGCATAACCTATTGGCAAAACTGCAATTGTACTTTTGCGGGTGGTTTTGTAAATATGGCTATAACTAATGCCAACCCCTGCATCAAGCTCTTTGACCATGCTAACTCGGGACATAAGTCGCATAACAGGTTTTAGCCCTAGTGGCGCACAAAGTTTGCCCATTTCTGCCGAAGGGGGGTAGCCATAAAGCATAACACCAACTCTTACGTTATCAAGATAAAAGTCTTGATAACCCCCACCACTGCATATATGTGAAAAAGCACCGGAGTTTGAAATATGTTTCTCCGGTATGTCAAGCCCTCGGTTGGTTAACTCCTTAAGCAGCCATTTAAATCGGGCAAGCTGCTCTAGCATAAAACTGTCGTCAAGTTCGTCACTTGTTGCAAGGTGGGTGTATATCCCAACTACGTTTAGATTTGGATTTTCAGCAATTTCGCAAATTTGGTTAATGCTTTCGGGTGTTGGTAAAAAACCAAGCCTGCTCATGCCTGTATCAATTTCAATATGTATTGCCGCTCGCTTATTAAAACGTGCGGCACTATTTCCAAGGGCATTTGCGCCATCTAATGTAAAAATTGTTTGTGCAAGGTTTAGACGCACTGCTTCATCTAACAATGGTTCTGGTGTAAAGCCCATTATAAGAATTGGTGTTTTTATGCCGCTTTCCCTAAGTTCGATTCCCTCTTCGCAAATAGCAACGCCAAGTGAATTTACACCGCCGTCAATTAAAGTTTTAGCTATGGGTACTGCCCCATGCCCATAGGCATCTGCCTTAACAATACCCATTAAGTTTGTTTGCCTATGCAAATTTTTGCGTATAACTTGTAAATTATGAGATAGATTAGATAAGTTAATCTCTGCCCATGCACGTCTGTAAATCATATGTATTTCCCCTTACGTTATGTGCTATAGTGTAAAAAGCGCGTCATCCAACTCTACGTTAAACTCAATTACATGATATGTAACAACAATCCGCTCCGCACCATCCTGATCGAACACAACTAATTTTACAGGAAGAAGTGTCTCGTTGTCTACCCATAAACGAGAAATTGTTAAATAAGGATGGTCACCTGGTACTGTGGCCTCCAAAACTGTACGTAATCCCTCATCCATATCTGCTACACTAACAGAAATTTCGTCGCATTGCAAATAATTTCGTATAAAAGATGTAAGAAATATTTCACTACGTTCAGGTGTTTCTTGTACTAATAGAGAAACACGTCCATTTACACGGCTGTTAAATTGAAAAATTTGCTGTCCATCAGAAGCCGTAACACTGCCTGAAACATGGGTGGGCGCAGTAACTTCTATCCGGTATTCGCCGGTAATTCTTGCATGCTGAACCACCTCGTACGTGTTTACACCTTTGTTGGAATGATATTCAACAGTTGCAATGGCACGAAAATTTTGTGTTTCTACTAATTTGCGCTGAACTTGTTCAAAGGCGCTCATTTCCTGTTCATTTGCCGGTCCGCGAAGCCCTGTGGAGCTACATGCTGTAAATAACAGCATTAAAGCAACCGGTAATGCTAAAAATATTTTTTTCATTTTCTCCTCCTGATTGGATGGTTGTTTATACATTTATACTTTAGTTAGGAGGATTTTATACGCGTTTTTATTCTTTTACAGTTACGATACATTCCAAAGCTCGTCTGCGTTCTGCTTTATCAACGGTAATGTCAAGGTTTTCATATGTAAATGTATCACCTTGTTCTGGAACTTTGCCTAGCATATTTACAATCCATCCACTGATATTTGGTGGCAGGCCATCTATATTGTTTTCCGGAAAGTTGAAATATTCAAAAAAATCGTGAGTATCTGCCGAGCATATCACCCGGTGCATGTTTTCTCCTAAGTGAGTAAATATTTTAATTACTTTATCGCCTTCATCCCATATTTCTCCTAGCAATTCTTCCAAAATATCTTCCATTGTTACAATGCCATCTGTGCCGCCATATTCGTCAACAATAACGGCTAAATGGCATCTTTCTTGTTGGAGCATTTTAAATAAATCGCCAATATCTGTTTTAGTCGGTACAAAAATTGCAGGTGAAATTATATCTTCTAATGGCATGTCTTTTCTAACGACATATCGGAAGAAATCTCGTAAATGTAGTGTGCCAATAATATTATCGATAGAATCAACGTAAACAGGTACTCTGGAAAAGCCGGTGTTTAAAAAGAGGGATATTATATCCTCTGTTGCAGTATTTTTAGAGATGGCTACCATGTCCATTCTAGGTGTTAAAATGTGTTCGGCTTTTTGGTCGTAAAATTCAATTATATTTTTGATTAATTTATTGTCACTCTCGTCTATAATTCCGTTATTTTTGGCTTCTTCAACTATAGAAATGAGTTCGTCTTCGGTTATAGTTTTGTCCTTTGCATTTGTTTTGAATATACGAATTAATACTTTTTTCCACCAAACAAAAAAAATATTTACCGGTTTAAGTAAAATCATAAAAAACTTTAAAATTGGTGCGCAAAAAAGTGCGTATTTTTCCGGAGATTCCTTTGCTAGGGTTTTTGGAGTGACTTCTGCAAAAACAACTACAACGATTGTAATAAAAATTGTGGACAGTGTTGCACCAAAATCGCCAAAGCTGCGGACAAATAACAAGGTGCAAATTGTGGCTGAAGTTAGGTTTGAGATTGTGCTTCCAACCAATAGGGTGGAAAGCAGTCTGTCAAAGTCATCATACAAAGTTAATGTAAGTTGTGCTTGTGTAGAACCTTTTTCTGCCATGTTTTTTATGCGTATTCGGTTTAGGGCAGAAAAAGCCGTTTCTGTAAGGGAAAAATAGAAGGATAGTACCAGTAATACAAATAGTGATATATATGCGATTATACTTCCGGGGTCGTTCACGACCACACACCCTTTCGGTTTATTTGATTATACAGAAAGTTCATATTCAATCCATCTTTTGAGTAGAGTGCGTTCATTGGCATTATTTAATGAAAATGTATATCCTTCGAATACACATCGTTCGTAATGTGTTCCGTTATATTCAAACTTTATGGCGCCACCGTGCCTGCACTGTACAAAAGTATCAGGATTTCGTGCGCCGCAACCGCCGCAGCCATTGCTATTTTTTATAACATTCATCATATTTTCGGGGAGTTCTGCTAAAATTGTATTTTCATTAGATATATGATGGCTATGGATACTTATTTTACTACCGCATATACCCATGCTTATTCTGCATATTGTTTTACCTTTGGGAGAGACATATGCAAAAGAACCGTCGCCATTAGTATTACTCAGAAAAAAGCTTGATATTTTGCATTTATTATTGATAAGTAGTTTTTCTAAGTTTGTAATCCAATCTCGTATTTCGGCTGGTTGCGCATTTGCAAACTCAGAGGCATTTGCCATGTGCTTTTTAGGCATAGGGTTTGCAAGTGAATAAAAATCACCCCGCATAAATGTAGTCATAAATTTTTGAAAACCGGCTTTTATATTTTCTTTAGCAAGCGCAATAAGTTTTAGCCCTAAAATCACAAAATTATCATTTTCATATGTGACATAGAAAGTTCCAATTTTTGAAAAATCAATGGCTTCGGAGAGATTGAGATCTTCAAAATAAAAGCCCATGTCGGAAAGATAGTTAAACACTTCTAATTTGCGTTTGTTGCTGATTTTATTCATTGCCGGAGGTTTTGTGCTGCTTAAGGGCGTAAGCAAATCTCCCCCATTTACGACCAAATGTATGTTTGGTTCGGTTTCGAGTCTTCCGTGGGTACCTAAAGTTGACAATACTATCGCTATATCATTTATTATCGGAAAGCATTTGTGTATAGAATCTTCCCCCGACTCTGGATCATATTTTTTACTCTTTTGCACATCAATCATATCTTTATTGGTAGTTATGTTGGCATAAAGTGCGTACAAAAATGATTTAAATGCCGATATTCCCTGTTTAAGCTCATCATTAGAAAGACCATGTGTAAAAGATTTGGCTATGATAAAATCTTTAGGTATGTGTGGAATAACAAGGTCTTTTAAATAATCACAAACATCTGATAAATCTTTTTTCATGATTCAGTTCTCCTTGGTTAAAATATGGTTTACTAAACTACGAAAAGCGCTTGGTATTGCTAAATTAATGATTTCTTCTATTGGAATAAAGGCATAATCCGCTATAGTGGAGGATTCCTTGACTTGGCATATATAGTTAATCATATTCCATTTGAGATGGGTGAAAAGATGGGTCGTTTTTCCTAGGGGCATTACGTGATTATAAGTATATCCTAATCTTTGAATATGTGCAGCGGCGTCTTTTTCTTCCATCGCTTTGTCTATATGATAAAATTCCCATAAACCATGCAGCAGCTTTTCTGTGCGTTTACGCATTAAAAAACCGTGAGATGGAAGATATATTAGAAAAATGGTTTTGTTTATCTCTTTGACTGGTTTTTTCGGTGACTTGATAGGCAACTGGTGGTGAATATCCTGTCCTTTGCAGAAACTAAATAAAGGACATTGGTTGCAAAGTGGATTTATCGGTTTGCATATAAGCGCACCAAGCTCCATCAATGCTTGATTAAATGTGCCAGCACAGTCTGGCATTATTTCTTCTAAGTGCTTTGTTAGTGCTTTTTTTGTGGCGGCTTTTGAGATATCTTGTTCATTTCTTTCTAAGCGAGCCATAACGCGAAAAACATTGCCATCAATAGCCGGCACTTTTTGATTATAGGCGATGCTGGAAATAGCACCTGCAACATAGACACCAATACCAGGCAATTTTTGTAGAGTTTGTGGGTTTTGCGGCAGTTGGCCGGCGAAGTTCTCTATAATGATTTGTGCGGTTTTTTTCATATTATGAAAACGATTATAGTACCCCATTCCTGCACAAATTTTTAATATCTGATCTATGGGCGCAATGGCTACTGATTCGATGGTTGGAAAAGTCTCTATAAATCTAATGTAGTATGGCAATAGGGTGTTAATTTGGGTTTGTTGTGCCATAATTTCTGAAACCCAGATATGGTAAGGGTCTTTTGTTGTCCTCCAAGGTAGGTTTCTTTTGTTTTTAGCGTACCATTGCAGCAGTTGCTGTTGCATTAAGTCCTCCACATGTTTTAATTTTGTACTATTTCAAAAAGAAATTCACAGCGCTGCTTACCGTCCGATATTAGGGGCGAGGACACAATCTCTTTTAACCGCAGTTTTACACCAAGGGCGTTTTCATTATGATGGCGAATATGCCCACCACAACACCCGCAGAAGGAAAATGGAATGTCTACTTTTTGTTGTTTTTCCTTTTGAAGTCTACAAATTTTTCTGCAAATACATCTATAGGTGCCTTCTTCGCCGTAACCCCAAGCAATGGTAAGTGTGCCATCTTCATTTAATTTTTTGAGCACACCTTTATGTGGACCATTTTCTTTTAACAGAGCAAGTTTTTCTGCAATAGATTTTCCCTTATGAGCATGTCCAAACTCGCGATGTTCCTTATCTGTAACGCCTGATTTGCCACACCCTTGCTCTGCCATTATTGATAAACATTGCTCTTTTGTAAGTAGTTGTTCCATTTGGTTAATAAAAGCGATTACTTCTTCCGGTGGATTACCCTTTATTTTGGGAAAATCAAACCGTGCGGCTTCTTCTGGAGGCATTTCGCGTAATATTGTTTGTTTGATTTCTTTTAGATTAGGCATGAACATCATCTCCTTAAGTTTTTTGCCTTATTTTATAACATATAATCTGACATTATAATTATGCACTACTTGCGACATGAGGAGGATTAAAATAATTTATTTATATGCTCCGCAACTGTGGCAACTTATTGCTGTTATGGGGTTTTTGTCTTCACATTTTAGGCACCGCCAGCCATTGTCTGTTGCAATCGAGTTAGGATTTTTTATAGGTGTACCTTTAGGGTGTGATGATTTTTCCTGTACTGTGGTGTCTGTATTATTCTTTCTGTCTTTTTCATAAAGCCTAAGCAACTCGATGGTTTTAAATGCGGTGACGGCAGAATTATCTGCTATTTCGGCAAGTGTTAAACATATTACTGTAATAAGTAAGGTGCCTAGTAGGGGTAAAAGGAAAAGCAGTAATGCGATGGGACCCATTCCCCTGCCTGAATCTAATGCAAGAATAATTGAAAAAATAATACCAATAATGAGATTTATTGCTGCCAAAAATCTTAAAAATGTTGCCCATGTACTTTCGCTTGAGTACATAGCTACCTCCCTAATGACCGTCCAATTGCTTGTGCCCAACCGTTTAATAATTGAGTGCGAACGTCCTCGCTCATTTGCGGCTTAAAAATTTTTGATACTTTTACTTTCTTTGCAATTTCATCTTTACTTTTGTAAAACCCTATTGCGAGACCTGCTAAAAAAACAGCTCCAAGGGCTGTGCTTTCAGATATTTCGGGGCGTACTACTTCTACGTTTAAGATATCTGCCTGAAATTGCATTAGGAAATTATTTTTACAGGCACCACCATCTACACGAATTTGTGCGAGTTTTCCGGACATGTCCATTTCCATCGCTTTTATTACATCGTAACTTTGATATGCAATAGATTCTAGGGCGGCGCGTATTAAATGCTCCCTTGTTGTGCCCCGGGTTATTCCTGTAATTGTGCCTCTTGCATATTGGTCCCAGTATGGTGCGCCCAGTCCAACAAAGGCGGGTACCATGTAAACACCGCCGGAGTTTTCTACTTTTTCTGCATGATATTCAGAAGATGCGGCATTGTCAATTAGCCGGAGTCCGTCTCGCAGCCATTGGATAACTGCACCGGCTATAAACACTGAGCCTTCTAGGGCGTATTCAACTTTGCCGCCCTCGCCCCATGCGATGGTGGTAAGTAGTCCGTTTTTGGAAGATATGGCTGTTTCTCCGGTGTTCATAAGGGTAAAGCAGCCTGTGCCGTATGTGTTTTTAACCATTCCGGGGCTAAAGCAGCATTGTCCAAATAGTGCCGCGTGTTGGTCGCCCGCAATGCCGGCAATTGTAATTTCTCCGCCTAAAAGGCTTGGGTTGCTTTTGCCTACTATGTGGCTGGATGGATTTACTGTAGGCAGCATGGATTTTGGGATGCCAAGTTTATCAAGTATTTCCTGATCCCATTCAAGCTTGTGTATGTTGTAAAGCATTGTTCTGGAGGCGTTGGTATAGTCTGTTACATGTACGGTACCTTTGGTTAGCTGCCAAACAAGCCATGTGTCTACTGTGCCAAAAAGTAGCTCGCCAGCTTCTGCTTTTTCTCTTGCTTTGGGAACATTTTCAAGTATCCAGCGTAGTTTTGTTGCAGAAAAATATGCGTCAACTGCCAAGCCTGTACGCTCTTTTATTATTGTGTCAAAGCCTTCGGCTTTTAGGGATTCGCAGTAGTCGGATGTTCTTCTGCACTGCCATACAATGGCGTTATAAATGGGCTTGCCTGTGGTTTTATCCCAAACAATTGTGGTTTCGCGCTGGTTGGTAATGCCAATTGCTGCAATGTCTGATGTGGTTACGCCTACCTTTGCCATGACTTCTGTTATTACGGAAAGTTGGCTTGACCAGATTTCCATTGGGTCGTGTTCTACCCAGCCCGGTTTTGGGAAAATTTGTGTGAATTCTCGCTGGGCGATTGAATGGATTTCAGCATCTTTGGTGAATAAGATGCATCGGGAACTGGTGGTGCCTTGGTCGAGTGCTAGAAGATATTTTTGCATGTGTGGTACCTCCTATTAAGTCAAGTGGCTGTTGCTAGGTACTTGGATATTACTAAATCATCTACCGCATTGTAATCAACTGTTGAAAAATCTGTAGTGTCTATAGTTATCTTTTCTCCAATGCAAAAATCTCTAAGGGGTAATGTTCCTTTGCTAAAGATATCAAAATCGTGAAGGTCTGTGTTTTTTGTAACAAGACCTGGATGGCGTTCGTCGGTTATATCTCGTTCACAGAAGCGTTTATGTAACACTTTTATATCGGCATCGAATAAAACTGTTAACGCTTTGTAGTTATATTGCTGCATAAGCGGCAACAATACATCGGCAGAGGCGGGTGAAAAATTACTTTCTAAAACAAAGGATGTGTCCGCTTTCATCAAACACTCCGCAATATGAAAAAATACAGAATAACTCGCCGCCCCATATAGCTGTGAGTTTTCTCTTTTTGAGGTGTCAAATTTTAATACATCATGTAGTTTTTCTTTTATAGCATCTTTTCCAATAAACGGAATGTTTAATTTTTTTGATATATGCCGCGCATACGTAGTTTTGCCTGATGCGGGAATTCCTGCAATTAAAATTATATATGGCATTTTAGCCTCCTAATATCTTCTATGATTTTATCAAAAACCTGCTCGCGTTCTATAGCCGTATCATAAACCGTAAAGCCGTATTTAGGTAAATATTCAGCCATGTACTGATTAGATGGAATAGCATCATTAACGATAAGTTCTCTTAGTTCATCATCGGTAAAATCGTATGTCCACTCGTCTTTTGTATCGTATTTTCTTAAATCGTTGAAAAATTCGTCAGCGGTTTTTTTATTTTGTACCAGCCCTATAAGTATGAAATTGTCTTTTAGTTCTTTTATTCCATAGGTTTTTATAATGGATAATATTTGTTCAAAGTCAAAATGTCCGCCTTCCAGCACAAACTTATTTCCTTTTACTGTGTGTGTCCGTAGGTTTAACTCGTCAACAAAGCCATTGTCGGAAGAAAATGCGCCAAGAAAATGACCAAGGAAGGGTGCCAGATTTGCTGTGGCTTTATCACGATCCCAAGCAATTCTAACATCTAATTGGGGGTATGCTTTTCCAAATACAGCCATAAGCTTGTCTAGGTTGATTACGAAGTGATTAAGTTCTTCACTTATTTTTCTTGCAAGTGTTGTTTTTCCGGCTCTGCCTGGCCCTGCAATTATTATGTTTTTCATGTTAACCCTCCGGTAATGTAAAGTGTGTTGCACTTATTTTATAATATAGTCATTGCGCGCAAGTACTTTGATGCATTTGTCAAAGTTTTGGGATTTTACAAGAATATAGTCGGTATTATATGTTGAGATGACAAATACACTAATGTTGTCTTTTGCCAATATGCTTGAAATCGTTGCTATTACCCCAATCATTCCAAAATCTAGTATTCCGGATATTTTTAAGGCTTTCCAGCCCGGCTCAGATACAATTATATTAGCTGGAATATGAGTGGACTCGCAAACTAAGGAAATTTCATCATTCGTTTTTGATAAAAATACAAATTCTCTTGAAAAATCTATCTGGCTAATATCATCTATTTTGCAAACTGTAAAGTCATGTTCTATTTTTTGCAGTTCCATTTAACGCGCCTCCAAAATTTAAATAGTTAAACTTCTAGTTGTGACAAAGGGTATTCCTGTACCGCAGATATCTTTAATAATAATTTGACCTATGTCAACCGGGGCAACTAGTTCGATGTCATTTAAAAGTTGCATGGCTTCTGCAATTAGTTTTTTTGGTATTGGGTGTTTTGTTTTTACAGGGCATCGGCGGTGGATTGCTCCTATAACTTTAACTGTGGATGTTATTACCCTTACAGGATTTTTTAACTCGTTTTGTCCGTATTCAATGCCGCGTGAGCAGTCGTGACCTGTTACGCTATAGTTATTTTTTTCGTCTACTTCAAGATGGCATCCTTTTGGGCATATGGTACATATGATTTTCATGTTGTTGCCTCCTCACATGTAATTGTAATTTCGTCGTAAGATGTGAGTAGTTTTTGTGGGATTTTTATGCTTTCCATTTCTCCGGGTGCCATATGGGCACGCTTGTATGCAGCAATTTGTTTGCCGTTGGCGGTTACAATTATGCGGCTTTTGCCAAATATACGGTTAACGCGAAAGAAAATTCGTAAATCTTTTTGTGTGTTGTGCTGCGGGTGATTACAAATTTCTCCTATGGTATTACAATCCGTAATGGGGGAGTTTGTGATCGTTTGCAGTGTGGCAAGTTGTGGAACTGTATAGCTTACTCCGTTGTTTGGGAATATTTGTATTACTTTATTATTCGAGATATTTTTCTGAATTGCTTTCAAACTTGAAATGCTAGAGCTTTCTAATGTGTAATTATTCTTTACAAACACCGCCGCGGCAGCACCGGCTTGTTCTGCTTCTTCTGTTACAAAGTCTACTAAATCGTGGACGTGAAGCACATTTCCGCAGGCAAAAATACCGGGTATGGATGTTTCCATATTTTCGTGTACAATTGCTCCGCCTGTGCGCGTGTCTATTTTTACTCCTGCGGCACGTGCAAGTTCATTTTCGGGTATTAATCCGACGGAAAGCAAAATGGTATCGCAATCGAGTACCATTTCGGTGCCGGAAATTGGTTGGCGATTTTCATCCACTTTGGAAATTACAACTTGCTCTACACGTTTTTTGCCGCGGATTTCTGTTATGGTGTGGGATAGGTATAAGGGAATATCATAGTCGTTAAGGCATTGTACAATATTTCTGGTTAGTCCGCCAGAATATGGCATAATTTCTACACACGCCAGAACTTTCGCGCCTTCCAATGTAAGGCGGCGCGCCATAATTAGCCCTATATCGCCACTGCCTAGTATTACGGCACGTTTGCCAACCATGTATCCTTCCATATTGTAGTAGCGTTGGGCTGTTCCTGCGGTAAAAATCCCGGCAGGGCGTGTGCCAAGGATGCCTATTGCGCCGCGTGTGCGCTCTCTACAGCCCATGGCAAGCACAATGCTTTTTGTGGAAAGTGTTGTATAACCCGATTTGGGACCGACAATATTAACAGAATTTTGTGAAACATCTAAAACCATTGTACTAAGCATTACTTCAATTTTTGTGGTTGCTATTAAGTCTATAAAACGTTCGGCGTATTCTGGGCCGGTAAGTTCTTCTTTAAAATAGTGCAAACCAAAGCCATTGTGTATGCATTGGTTTAAGATACCGCCAAGTTCTTTATCCCGTTCTATGATGAGTATGTGGCGCAGGCCTTCTTGCCATGCGCGATATGCTGCTGCCATACCGGCTGGGCCGCCGCCTATAACAATTAATTCGTACTGCATTTTTGCCTCCTATGGGTCTAGTATGAGGAGATTGTAAGCATTAACCTATTAACAGCTTCGTCAACGCTTAAATGGGTTATGTCCAAACGCGGATAATTATATTGATTGTAAATGTCTCTGGATGCTTCAATTCCGTATTTAATGCGCGCTTCATCTCTTCCATCTTTTCTGGCTCTTCGTATATTTTCTTCGATATCGCATTCAAAGATTATTGGGATGAATTGATAGGAAATCCCTGCCCGCAATAAATTGGTGATAATGTTGTCAAATATCTGTTTTCTTGGCCCATGAAATCCATAATGAAATATGACATTGTTTACAGCTTGGCAATTAAAATAATTTGTCAGCAACGCGGTCATATTGTTTTCTACAACTTTTTTTATTTCATCAGAAAATTCAAAGGGGTTAATCATTCTGCAATAGTCACTATCGACAAAAGCAGATTGCTGCATCGTTCTATTTAACGCACGGCATATTGTGGATTTGCCTATACCGCTTGCGCCGCAAATAAAGATTAATTTTTTCATTTATCTCACATTTCTGAATAAAGTATTTGTGTGCCAGCACTATCTTGCAAAATTTCTATAGGGCTGTAGTTATACGACTCTGCTAATATTTCTACAACACGTGGGCCGCAAAATCCGCTTTGGCAGCGGCCTGATCCTGCATGGCATCTGCGTTTTACGCCATCTACACTGAGTGGTGGTATGGGCGATTTTAGGGCGTTAAAAATTTCGCCTTCGGTTACTGTTTCGCATCGGCAAATTATTTTACTATGTGTAGGGTCTTGGTTTATTAAGGCAACTTTTTCGGTAGGGGTGAGTTCGTGGAAACGAATGCGTTTGCGTGTGTTTAGAAAGCTAGATTTTTTTTGTAGCGTAAGTCCGCTTTCATTTAAGAGTATTACAGCCATTTTTGCAATAGCCGGTGCAGCCGAAAGCCCTGGTGATGAAATGCCTGCAAGGTTGATAAAGCCTTTAACGGCTTCGCAAATAATAAAATCTCCGGTGGATGTTTTTGCTCGGTTGCCCGCAAAGTTTCTAATGTTAGCGCGGAAATCTATATTGGGAACAGATTTTTGTGCAGATTTTTTTACAAAACTAAGCCCTTCTGCTGTGCTTGAAACATCGTCACAATCACGGATACCTACACTGTTTGGCCCAACAATTAAATTGCCGTGTACTGTTGGTGCAACAAGCAAGCCCTTG
>Ga0123352_10005177_pt1 | contig 19519 bp, 8 predicted proteins | sample TergutLab28metaG_FD_89700 | JGI IMG/M metagenome (GOLD analysis project Ga0123352, IMG submission 89700) | Labiotermes labralis P1 segment gut microbial communities from Petit-Saut dam, French Guiana - Lab288 P1 | ecosystem: Host-associated > Arthropoda: Insects > Digestive system > Gut ... | reverse complement strand
TGTTATCGCCTGCATAAGGGAACGTCAAGACGCGCTCAGACGAACAACACGCCATGTCTTCACACGAGTTGCAAAGTGCATTGATGTTGACGGTGGAATTTTCGAATATTTATTATAAACTCTAACAACTCTGTCACTTGAACAATAAATACCGGTATTAGAAACAGTACGTACAGGTAATAGGGACCGCGGTAGCACAGTGGTTAAGGTGCTGTCCTACAAATCAGAAGGTCGCTGGTTCGATCCCTTGGTGTCAGTGGATTCTTCATTGATATAAAATCCTCCCGATCGCACTATGGCCCTGGGGTCGAATCAGCCTCGAACAGAAATGAGTACCAGGAGCATTTCCTAGGGGTAAAAGTGGCCGTTGCGTAAGACCGACAAACTTACCACCATCCTGTGCCGTTGTCACGAAATCTGGGAGCCTTAACTTCCTGGAACCCTCTGGGCCTGTCCAGGCCTGTAATGGGACTGCTTTATCTTTACGTACAGGTAATATATCTCTTTCTTATCAACAATTTTGCGGTTGTATAGACATTTTTGCTTAGAATGACCGATTCTATGACCTCCCAGAATATTGGTCTTTCCTCCTGGGACACCCTGTACAGATGTATATTTGACGGCAAACTGTATTATCTTAGCATTTGAGAAAGCTTTGTTACAGGAAGAAACAGCCGTTAATTTCTCACCGTAACGCTCAGTTTATGGTGTCTGATAATTTCTATGTACGGTAGTTTTCAGTACCGAAAAGCTCTAAAATAATCGACAGTATCCTGTGTATGACATCTTCAGGGCGGTGAGAATAAAAATTATCATCTTTCATTGAAAATTATTTTGCCTTCATCCACGTAAGTACTGTACTTCACTTAACATTCGATATAAGAGTGAAGTGAACGTGCTGGTGAACGCACTTAATTGTTTAAAACAAATAATATCCTTAAGACGTACGTAAGCACTTCTGTTTCATAACTCACTTTTATATTGTCCGTTCGACGGTAGCCTACGTGTCTCCTCGCGATTACACAGACATTGTGTCTGTCGGAAACCAAGAGGTTGTGTTGGCTGGCTCGCGCACAGCCTGTAGCTCTGAGATCGATCGCTTTCAGGACAGCGACAAAAACACAACGCTCCACATTCACATACGAACACATTCCCGATGCCAACTACACACAAAGTGGAAAATCGCGGCCAACTGCCTGGGCTTGCGAATTGCAATTTTTTTCTTTCGACTTCACTGCCTCACATGAGTTCACGGAGGAGCGAAAGAATCACACGTGGTCGTGTGGTGTGTGTGAGTTCATTCTGGGCACTGAAACACTAACAGTGCTGAATAAATTATAAACCTGCGTGAAATAGTAAGTCGGAAAAATAAACTAGAAAATTGTGTTTATTTTGACAGCTGGGATAACGTCATAAGTGATTATATGTGATAGTCGTGAGGGGTGGGAATGTTGTCCTCATTGCTCGCATGCTGGGTGACTGATGGAAATATTAGAAATTTTGTACAGAAAGTTTCAGTGTAATAGGTACAGACTTGACGGGTTAACAGGGCTCATTGAAACAAAATTCTTATTAAATATAGGTGAGAAACAGAAAGGTTTCGCAGATATGTTCTTCTTCTTCTTCTTCTTCTTCTTAGGGCCCGTCAGCTTACGCACCGAATGCACCGCAGCCTTTGGCTTATTGTGCAGCCCTAATATTTCATTCAGCACAGCCTCAATAGCCCTGCACCTCGTATAAAGAGGCAAAGGTCCCATACTGAGGCTGTGCTTATGTCTTTTGGTTCGACAGTCAGCCTCCCAAAGACATAATAGCGGTGACGAACCAACGCCTCGCAACAACAAATAATATGCTGCACTGTTTCGGTCTTCGTTCCGCAAAATCTGCAGATTGGATCCCCGTCAAACAGGCCCATAGTGTACAGGTGCCCCCTTACAGGAGCATGCCCTGTGTAGATCGCAGTTACAATTTTTAGTTGATGCCTACCTAACTTGAGTAGGTCGTCAGCTCTTTTCTTACATTGTCCACCTATATATAATTTGCCATGTCTAAGGCCTGGCAGGTCTATGCAGGCTCTAAGATGTTGCATTTCAGTCCAGTCCTTAATTACTTCTCTTACCGAACACTTAGGTATTCCAAGAGCCGGCTCTGGACCGAGTAACGGCGTGGCTGACGCTTGTCCAGCAAGCTTAATCTCCTCATTGCCAGAAATGCCCCGGTGCCCCAACACCCAAGCGAGGGTAACCTCATTCAGGCTAGCAAATGCTGAAAGAGCATCCAGGCACTCTGCAACCAGTCTAGAGGTCACTTTCGGGCCACTAAATGCCTTAAGTGCAGCCTAGCTGTCAGAGAAAATAAGAATCCGCTTATTCTTATATTCCCTTCTTATATTTTCACATGCATATTGTAAAATGGCATATATTTCAGTTTGAAAGACTGTGACAAATTTACCCAATGGGAAGCTGAAGCTTCTGTTTGGTCTCAATTGCAGATATGTTACATTTATTTTGCTGTGGCCTGTGTCGAGTGTTCACCTACGAGTTCACGCTTATATCGCGCAGCGGGATTTTGTAGAACTTCCAGATGTTTCCGTTTCTTTATTTTTTCAAGGCATTAAATTTACTTGAAATGAAATTTTTTTCTTTCCTCGTTTTATTTCTTATGGGGTGCTCTAAGTCATGTCTGTTCATCACTTTGAGCACCTCACAGTTGATGAAAGTCTGAACTTTAAACCAAAAATAAATGAAAGATAAAATAAGCTTGGCAGGGAAGAACGACATGTAGATCTACGTGCGTGGTGGCCGCCTAGAGTTTTGTTGATAGCGGCATGGATGTGTAATTTGTTGGATACTCAGAAATTTGGACACTTTAGTAGTGATATTAATTTCAGTTTAGTGACACCCGACAGCGCACACTTACAAGCATTAACCGGCGGGCAGGCCGTTAGTTTCTGCTGGCCTGCTACAGCAGTGTGTTAATTAGGTAAAATTACTCTTTCAAAGATTAAGGTGGTTCGCATTTTGACCGCAGGTCCCTTGTTGTCTGCCCAGGCGATGCCTTTATGACCATAACGTCTGGGGGCAACAGTGTCACCACCGAATGAGCGGCTAATAAAATACTTCAGTGCGAAGCTATATGTCTTCATAGTAAACGACGCGATAGCCCTAAGTATTACAAGTGTTAAGTTCGGTTTAAATAAGATTTGTGTTTACAAGAGTAACCAGCGACTCTAAACCTGTTAATTAGCGACCTTGTGCTCACGTCAAGAAGATACATCAATATTGTCATCTCCGGCATAATTAAGTTGGAGAATTTATCATTTGTGGGAGTTTCAGCTGGACTAAAGTGGCTCATTCGGCATGCAGTAGATTGGTTTGTCGAATGGATAATTAATTAGCTGTTTTGCTTTGCTGTTAAGGACGCGACCTATTCCTTGTCAGCGATAGAAATGATTCACTCCGTCACGTGACACAGACTCACCGACGGCTTTATTTGTGTTTAATTAAACTTTCTTAATATTGGAAATAATTAATGCAATTAGTCGCATTCTCCCACATTGAATTTCATTAAATATGAGGAAGATTTGAAGGCCCCGTGGAAAATTTCATTTATGGCCGTAAGCAAACAAATCTTCATAAAAAAAACGCCTCTCAAAATAGGAATATGCCGTCAAAATTCGTTGAAGTCTCTCATATCGAAATTCAACACACCTATGGAATGGTCTATAGAATGCGTAGAAAAGTCCATTTACATCCTATTACAAACTAAGCCATGCTATTATAAATCGATTTACCTGTGTATTGGAATTGATCAACAACTCTTGTAAAAGCCTCACATATTATATTTTTATAGTATGTGAAAAAAAGGAATACGTGGAAAAGCCCTTCGATAGGCTCATGCAAACAAGGCTTCATTATGACCGACAGTACATTGTTCAACGGCGTATACAGTATCGAATAGCAATAGAATTTGTGAATCGGTGATTGAGTGAGTAGTCTTTGTAGCATGATAAAAAGAGGAGACCAAGATCGACCAGGAACTGTAATACCGGAAGAAGAGGAAGTAGAAATATTATAGAGGGGGATACAAATATTTTAAACTGTTAAAGAATAAGTAAATAAGAGGAATATTTTATGACTTGTGACCGCCAGCATGAGCCTTTTTCGATACCTTCACATATAACACATGACTTACGGGTGCCGTACGGCTTTTGCAACCATGGATATGAAGACACGCAAAGGAAAGCCGCTAGTTCCGCTCTGGCAGTCTCACAGCCTTGCGATGCAGTTCGTTAGAAGTGAGGACATGGCCAAATATTCACGGAGACAAATAAGTTACATTGAGAATGGAGGAAATATTTACCAAAGTCTAATTTTCCTGTCGTTGGTCATGTCGAAACTTAGGACTTGTACGGCTCATGTGAATATAATCCCATTGGCTAAATTAAGAAATCGACTCATTGTTGTGTAAGCATCACGTATGCTAAACGAAAACTGTCCCTATCCGTTCAGAGCGCCTGTTCGAAATAAATATAACATTTATTTCCGTTTGGAGGGAATACCACTGAATTCTTTATATTGAAAGGTTTTAGGTTCTGCTTTCATTAGTTTAGTAAATACACAGTTGTTAACAGCCACTGTGAGTTACATTCCAGTCAGTTAAGTAATTCATGAATCATTCAGTAATTTGTGTAAATTACAATTCGTACCCATTATGTGGGAAAAATTTACAACACGATTATCAATGTAGCTGCTTTAGCAATATTCCTAATGGAACCGATAAATTTTCTGATACAATCGCGTCCCGTCCCTTTTTCTTCATTGAACCAACTGGTAAATATCATACAATTCGAAAATATCACATGCACTGAATGTAGCAGTTGGAACCTTTCTTCCTGCAACATTGGGAAAACGATTCACTACCCTGTTTAGTTTCATTTCTACCAGCTGCAGTTGATTCGACTCCTGTCTGTCGTCTGCATGCAGCAGATAAAACTGCTCCTGTCACATGTTAGCATTCAACATTGCCTGAGAAGCTACAGAGGAATTTCATTGTATACCCTAACTCCATGTATTGACTAGATGGTTTGAGGACACTGGAATTCCGTGGCAAAAACAAGGGTTATTTCTTCCTGTTCGTCACCGGTCCAGACCAGCGACAGTGGTAACTAGCCATCGAACACTGTTACGCCTTCCCTCCATATTGAAAGCGTTTCCCAAGGCATTAAAAACTAATTAACATATTTTCTTCTTTCAGTATTTTTAAAACATGTATTTTCTTAAGTGGTTTGTATACCAGTGTGTGAATTTTAGCCAATATGAGTATTTTAGACAGTTTGTATTACAATGAAAGAGGATTCTTTATCCTGAATCGCACGGAGTGCTATTCTTGAAGATTCAAGTCTTCTGGAGTGCTTCGCCTTGTCAGCTGGTAAATAGATATGGTGTTTCGAAATAGTTAGTGCCTTCATCTTTAGGGCCAAGCAGTCCTCAAATAGGTAAATACAGTAACATAATCCGGAACCTTCAAAACTTGTGTAACCCTATAGCAGCCGACACGTCATAACATCCCAGAAGAATTCGGTCCGCTGTCGGAACTCAAATCTCGCAGCGCCACTGCTCATTTTAATTGCACAGCTGGAACAAGTATCGCCTGTATGATATATGAAATCTCCATGGACGTGGATTTCCTGAGAATTTTAACATATTTTGCAGCAGTGATTTTAAAATTAGTTGAAACACTCTTCACAAGATTAATGATTATAAAATTCTTATGTGTTTCTCCCAAGTTCTGAGAGGAAATTGCGGAGTTTTATAAAGTTCAATTACACAATTAATTTATTAAGTTTTGTAGCTAGCTATATATAACGAGGTAGCCGTCATTCAGAAGCAGGCAGATGGGAATTTTAATCCCAAGAACTTGGACGTGGCATGTTTTGTGCGACGCATGAAGAAGATAACGAAACTCTCTCATATTTTATTTTACGCTTTTCTTCAGTACGTGTATTGACAGTTAGCATAAGGACGGTCACTAATTACTTGTAGGGATTATCACTATTCTGTAGTCATTAGTATTTTTGAATCTGTTTCTGCATGGTTAGGTTAACTAGTTACAAAGAATTGTGATAGCAGGGCCTGTGTCTGTCACAGATTTAGCAAAACGGTTTTATGGATTATGTTAAATCACAGCAGAAGCAATATAGAAATTTTTAAAAGGTGAGATATTTTGGGCGAAGCTTTGTAAACTGTATTACGGAATGACGTAATTTAGTATGCGTTTAGCCAATTACAAATAACAACATATTTATTATTTGTAATTGTTTGCTTTTTTCTTGCGCTGTTACTTGTGCTTTTTGTAACTGTCTGTTCAATAAGCACGTAATTGAACACCGAATTGAATTGAATGGCCATATTGTTTGGATAATCTTTCATATTTTATTGGAGTGAAAGTTATTCCTTCTAGAGTTATGGTTCTTTGTATTCTTTCGTTTTGTTTGATTTGTCACGGCTGTGTACACCATGCATGCTTCTTATGTTCACGTATTAACTAATATGTCATCGGAGTCTGTTACTTGGTATCTTTTTTTCTGTCACTGCCTTCTATTCATGTATGCCTTAGAGTTTTCATATACAGGCATTGTACTTCGTGTATATTATCAATATGTATTTTACAAGCAGAAACTTTATATCTGTCTTTGGATGTGGAATTCCCGCTAAACTATTGGGTCTGATGTGGGCTGCTAGAAGAGTGCGTCAACTGGTCCAGTGTTTTGTAGGTCGACACTGCAACACTGAAGTTTACAAAATTTCTACGACTCAGCGTCTTAATTTTCTGCGATGAAGCAACACGAAGATTCTCTCTGTTTCAGCATACAGTCATAAAGTTTGCGGGTATAATCAGAGCATTCGCATTCAATATATTCTTGATGCGGTAAACTGAAATCTTTTCTGTGTATTTTCTTTTTTCCCGCCATGTTTCTTGCTGGTGGGGAAAATTCGTCGAATTAATTTCTTCTTCGGGAAGTCTTTAATATGTGTATGCTATTACTTTTATCAGTTCTGAGAGTAAAGGTAAAAGTCAACGCCTAACGTAATCCATGCTGACACCCTGGGGAGGAGGAGGTATAGCTCCATCTCATATATAACCCGACACTAGAATAATATAGGTGGTCAGCACCACGCTTCGGCCGCTTTACTCCCTTGTAAAGACCTGGTACCCATTACAGGAAGGTGGGAGGGCCAGGGGACTTGTCTGGACGGCACGGAAAACTTCACCCCAAAGGGATTCGATGCACGGACCGTCCAGTCCGTAGCGAGTCGCTGTACCAACTACGCCAAGTTTTGACTGTAGGTTCACGTGTTTCATTCGTTGCTGTCGGGTTTGCGCCCTACAAAGCGTAGTGACAACTGTGCAGTTCGACGCACAGTGCAATGACGTGTTTTGTTTGATTCCCACAACAAACATCGATTACTTCCCCACTCAGCTTTATCTGATTTGTCATTGTAATGGACATGGCCTATGTTCTACAGTGGGAAGTAACTTCTTAAGTTAACCGTCTGATTATCATATATTTCTACAAGATCGATAAGGTCTCGCGTCTCTAACTTTCTGGGGAAATCTGTTTTTTTTTATATAAGACCCTGTGTTTGGGCATTTGGTTCTGAGACATTGGTGTACGTATTCCTCTTTGAAAGTACTGCATATATTGCCGTCTACTGAAGGTATGGAACACAGCATGGGCTTTAGCAATAGTGCCTCCCTTCAGATTTGTTTTTGTGTGGCTTTCAACCGTTTACAACTTCCTGCGCCATCATTTTTGGTCGTTTTTTGACCTGTTTTGTTTTAATTTATTTCTTCCCCCGGGTTTCGTTTCTGTCATCTGCCTACAAATTTATTTGTCAATTCTGCTTATTTACTACTATAAGTATAGGAACTTATTACATACATTGCTTAAAATAACCGCGAGTTTGGGAGCTGTTTGACAAGAAATCTATGTATGTATTGTTATATATGCTGTAAAAATCACTGAATCTATTATCAGTTTCTTTGCATAATTTCCCTTGTCCGGGTATTGTATTATACTTATGCAAATAGTTTTGTATTTCATTGGCTCTTGTTCATGTGCACATGTAGTGTAATACAGCAGTGAATGCAGTACGTCTCCAATAACGTATTTCCTCCTTACAAGCAGCAATACATATACAAAATTCTATCTTATAAATCTGCCAGTGGAGACTTACTAAATCCTTTTACCGGGCCATAGAACAGCACTTGACTAACCTACGTAGAAACCTGTAATTTCAGCCGCAGAGTCACAAATTTTAAATAATCTTTGCAGTCATTTTCCCTCAGAACAAGCTAATCACTATAATCAGTATACCAGTATATTTTATACCTTGTAAAGTAAACTTCCCTTAGAGTCTGCTTCTTTTATTTCCCACTTCGCATTCCTCTAGTTAGATCGTTTAATACAAAAAAGTATCGTTCAATTTTCCCTCCTTCCCTTTCTTTCTCCAAAACCTTTTGTTGGATGAGAAATATTGAAAGGTGTAAATCAGGCCTTTTATACCCTTTCCTCTCCGCTTTACTCATTTCTCCCCCCCCCCCACCACTACTGTAGCTGTGGTTTCAACCCTACTCCACCACCCACAATCTCCTCGAGCTACACGCTGTTACCACCGCATATAAAAATCCCAACCTCCTCAACAAGCTTCTCATCTCCCTCCCCCATCCACATTATTAGGCATACTGAATAATAAAGAGCGTAGACGCTTCTGTGCGAGTGGAAGTCTAAGGTTTGGTTTGTTTTCTTACTGACGGTGCTGGTCTTTATCATTTAGTTGTAGTACTTTTGAACAAGCAGATTTTTCTGTAAAAAATCGCCGAATAAGTTTTCCTTTTCCATTTTTTATTTATCATATTCTTGTTTTATTAATATACTTGTGCCTTAGTGGTAACTATATATTTCCCCAAATCTAATGCTTAAATCTTTGCTTTTTATTGGCGCAGTGTATTTGTGTACATTCATACCTGTCGCCAATAATTATTGCACTATACAGAAGTCGCCGGTTGGTCTTCCTACCGAAAGTAAACTGTATTTTCTGTGAGCAATACATTGAAACTTTACATAACATATACATAAATTTTAGTCTTCAAATGGTTAAAGAAGGCCTTAGTTTAAACGATTTATTAACCAAGGCGAACAGCAGGGTAGGTTACAAATCTAGAAAAGCATTGACTCCGTTCTGCTGGAACTCAATTACATATCCATGCATCGGAAACGGCCTTGTTGTAGATTGAACTTCGCACATAATATTTAGAAATGTCTTAAAGCTCAGTACACATCAAAAACGAGTGCAAACTCCGTTGAATGTAGGATAGCCCTCTTTCCAGCGTGAGGACAGAATGTGACCAATCAGAGATGTAGCAATAAACAGCATGCCACTCTCTCGACAGTTAGACGAAAACTAGAAGTTTTAATAACGTAGCTGCTGCACCAACGTCCTGACACGGCGAGTACTTGAGAACTTGCAGTGTACCTAACTTGCAGTGTACATAACTTGCAGTGTACATAATTTGCAGTCTACATAATTTGCAGTCTACATAACTTAGAGTGTACATAAATTGCAGTGTACATAACTTGCAGTGTACCTAACTTGCAGTGTACATAAATTGCAGTGTACATAATTTGCAGTCTACATAACTTAGAGTGTACATAAATTGCAGTGTACATAACTTGCAGTGTACATAAATTGCAGTGTACATAACTTACAGTGTACATAAATTGCAGTGTACATAAATTGCAGTGTACATAACTTAGAGCCTACATAAATTGCAGTGTACATAACTTGCAGTGTACATAAATTGCAGTGTACATACCTTACAGCCTACATAACCTGCAGTGTACATAACCTGTAGTGTACATAAATTATAGTGTACATAACCTGCAGTGTACATAATTTGCAGTGTACATAACTTGCAGTGTACATAAATTGCAGTGTACATACCTTACAGTGTGCATAACCTGCAGTGTACATAACTTATAGTGTACATAACCTGCAGTGTACATAACTTATAGTGTACATAACCTGCAGTGTACAAAACCTGCAGTGTACATAACCTGCAGTGTACATAACCTGCAGTGTACATAACTTGAGTGTACATAACCTGCAGTGTACATAACCTGCAGTGTACATAACTTGCAGTGTACATAACTTACAGTGTACATAAATTGCATTGTACATACCTTAGAGTGTATATAACCTGCAGTGTACATAAATTGCAGTGTACATACTTTACAGTGTACATAATCTACAGTGTACATAACTTATAGTGTACATAACCTGCAGTGTACATAACCTGCAGTGTACATAACTTGCAGTGTACATAACTTAGAGTGTACATAAATTGCAGTGTACATACCTTACAGTGTACATAATCTGCAGTGTACATAACTTACAGTGTACATAGCCTGCAGTGTACCTAACCTGCAGTGTACATAACTTGCAGTTTACATAACTTGCAGTGTACATAACTTGCAGTGTACATAACTTATAGTGTACATAACCTGCAGTGTACATAACTTGCAGTGTACATAAATTGCATTGTACATACCTTACAGTGTACCTAACTTGCAGTGTACATAACCTGCAGTGTACATAACCTGCAGTGTACATAACCTGCGGTGTACATAACTTGCAGTGTACATAACTTACAGTGTACATAAATTGCAGTGTACATACCTTACAGTGTACATAATCTGCAGTGTACATAACTTATAGTGTACATAACCTGCAGTGTACATAACCTGCAGTGTACATAACCTGCAGTGTACATAACCTGCAGTGTACATAACCTGCAGTGTACATAACCTGCAGTGTACATAACTTACAGTGTACATAAATTGCAGTTTACATACCTTACAGTGTACATAATCTGCAGTGTACATAACTTATAGTGTACATAACCTGCAGTGTACATAACCTGTAGTGTACATAACCTGCAGTGTACATAACCTGCAGTGTACATAACCTGCAGTGTACATAACTTGCAGTGTACATAACCTGCAGTGTACATAACTTGCAGTGTACATAACCTGCAGTGTACATAACATGCAGTGTACATAATTTGCAGTGTACATAACTTGCAGTGTACATAATTTGCAGTGTACATAACTTCGCCTACACGTTTTGCTTACCAGGCAGCAAATTTTTCCGAAGCTGAATTTGAAGATCTCTGTGTTACGTTTTATAATATGAGATGAAACTTCATCAGGCGCAACCATAAAACTACTTCAAAATTCCTAGATGGTGCTTGAATAAAGGAACTTCGTAGTCACGATTTCTATTTAGAGAAATTAAATAGCAAACACTGCGTACGGCAGCACATTAAATTGCGTCACTGTAAGCGTCCTTACTCTTGTCTTAATTGGTTGGGCGTGGAAGACGTTTCCAAGAAATTTAGATTTCGTGGTCAGTGGGTGTCCAGTTTCTTTTATCTCTTGACGAGTGTTTAGGTCCACTGTACAGGAAATAAAAACGACTTATATTGAGAGTAAAGTTTAGCAACCAAAGATACCACGAACTGCAAAGAACTTCCTGTTTTGTCGCATAATATGCGCTATTTCGCTGAAGTCTTTCAAGGTGTTTGAAAACAGCCGTGATCCTCTTTAATAGCGAACTGAAAATAAAATTGATACATCTCTTTGGTTTTTTAACTGTTTCCGTTCAATAACGGGGTGACTGTTAATACTGTTTGGGATAGGTCTGATAGGAAGCAGTCGTGGCCTGTATAAGACACCAAAATTAAAGCGACGAAAAATAACAAAATCCCTATTTGGAAAGCTGTTGTTCCTGTGAAATTGCTAACCCAGAGTCTCTCACAAAGAAGTGATGACGGTGCACAGCGTTGTTCAGTCAGGCGGCAGATGAATTTTATGACTGTAGAGAGTGTGGGAGCTCTTATTCATTAATTTCGTTGTAATTTAATAAGCGATGTTGTCTCGAACCCAAAGCGTTTTTTAAAAATGTATGGGAAAAAATCAACAAATGCTTATGAATAACATATGCTTCATGATATATTATTAATTACCAACTTGTTTCGATCCCGTTTGCGATCATCATCTGGATAGCATCGCTAGAGTACTAAGAATACAACAGACAATAAAGTCTGAGCAATTTCTCCTTTGTATTCTTGTATAGAAGCGTTAGTTGATTACACTAAATAATAAATTTGGAACATGTGTAATAAGCGATCGTGACCTAATCCGAAGTAAAACCGGTCACCTGCTTAGGTGGAAGTGTGGAAATCCTTGAAGAACAACTTTCAGGGTAGTTGGCGTTCCTGTCGGGACTAGAACAGGGCACCTTCCGAATAAAGTCGCAAGCGTGGCTGGCTTGGCGTCATGGGCAGTTATTCTAATGCTAAGCGACAATAATGAAACAGCTAGTTCAGTACGGGGTCCAGAAGAGGGAATTTTGTGTGTGCGGTACTGAATCTCTGGATTCTTGAAAAAAAAACGACTGCTTGACCAGAGGAGTTACTGTAAAATTATAGTAGGAAACCTCTGAACCAGATGGTTAGGTAGCAACTGACAGTGTAAATCTGCAATAGACATATAATTCCCTTAAAAAAAAGGTGTGACAATTGCTTTTCAGAGAACGAAGTTTCTCCTCCTGTCTGTTATAAAATTTACCGTTTCCACCTGTTTTCAAAACGCGATACCACTGATAATTCGTAAAGTTTTGGGAATGCTGAAAAGACGGTCCTTTTGTTTGGCGTATTTACGCGACCCAAATTCATCAGATGTCTCTGTTACGTAATATTAGAATACGATATTTATAGTTATGCCGGTGGTTGTGAATAAATATATAAATAAATAATAAATAAATTCTTTATTATTGATGTTCTGGCATAAGCGACATAAGGGCAATAAGAGAGACATAAGCAAAATGCACAAACAACAAGCAGATAACGAAAATACAAAAGATATAACAAGAAATACACCTGAAACAGCATTAATAATTTTATAATTGTTAAAAAGAGGTTCAAAAGAGAGAATTTTTTCCTGAATATACAGACAGCAGGCTTACCGTTCCATTCAGCTCAGTCTATTGAGATGCAGGCTTAGAAGTGGCGGGCCGGTTGCTAAGTGAACACTCGAATGAGATAATACACAAATACACAGATACAGCGCAATCACTTGACGGAGGACGAAGACGCATAAATAGGTGAAAATATAATCAAATTAATTACAAATATCTTACCTAAATTAATAACACAATTGGCATAAAATTTCGTGAGCGAACATTAGGGCAAAATTTGTTAAGAGTTTTGATTTATTTAGTAAAATTATCTACATATAACTATAATTATAATTATTATCGTCATCATATCCTTTATGCAGAGTATTTATAATTATATTCCTGAGACAAACTATGTCCCTAGGAAATACAGTGTTGCAGCTATTCTGTTGTTACTGTTCTTGGTGCTTATATCGTTAGTTTCAGTGTTGTATCCGTTGTATTTTTACGTTAGTACTTTCCGAAGAGTGTGCAGTGTCCAATATGGCTGTTTTCTGTAGTTCCTTGACTTCATGTTTTCCTGGTATGTTGCTCATGTATTTTCTGAATGACTTTGAAATAGCCCCAGTCGCCCCTTTATTATTATTATTATTATAGAAGTAATTCGATTAAAGCTTATTCATGTGCGGAATCCAGCAGCCGTTTGTGCGGAACCGTAAATGTCCGATATTGGTTTACTTACAAAAACAAGGTCCAATATTTACAAAAAGGAATATTTTGTTTATCAGGTAAATTATCGCACGAACTGGACAATAACCCGTTACATGCAACATTAAAATCAAGTTTCACGCATCTGGAAATATGTTAATACCCTCATAACTAAACACATTTTAGATCCCGTGTTATTCAGATGCTATGGTGACAGCTGCCTACTCCATTTTCGTAATGTGTCGCTGTTTGAGCGAGTTGTCATACCGGAGCATCCCACAGTTGTTCGGCAGACGCCATTCAGCGATCTGAAAGACATGGAAAGACAACAGCAACTCACGAAGCTACAACAGCAGTATAACGCCTAAAAATTATTTCTAAATTTCCTTTCAATTGATGAATCCTTGTAGAAAAACTCACGTTTATTTACACAGATTTTAAAAGAAAATAACTCATAATGGGGAAATCGTTCCTGTCTGCCACCACATTTTATCTTGGAAGGTGCTGAATAAATTTCTTGTTTCTTCATTATTTTCGGTCCGGAAAAGGAATTTTACAATGTATCTAATTTCATCTGTACGGATCCGTAATAACCCACTTTACACGAAGCCCAAATCGAACTTACCGATTTCTTAAGCGACCCGTCCTACAAAAGTTGGTGCAGAGTTCTTGATTTTAAGCTTTCGCCGTGTACTGTATGTAATATGTTTTCTTTTGGGTAATTCACCGGCGTCACAATGCTAATAGCCGACGTTTCGGAACCCTCTATCAGTTCCATCTTCATAGGCAGGTGGATACTTCATCGACCTGCCTATGAAGATGGAACTGATAGAGGGTTCTGAAACGTCGGCTATTAGCATTGTGACGCCGGGGAATTACCCAAAAGAAAACATATTACACTTGGTGCAGAGTGTATAACAACGATATATAACTTTACTTAAAAGTTTATTGGTGTGGTTAATAATAAAGAATAATAATAATAAAGAAACATAACGTACTGCTGTATGCAGTATTAGGGGTTAAGCTGCTTTGCTGCAATATGTATGTATCAAATAAATGCACGTTGCGACGACCTTTGTCATCTGCGAAACCACGTGTAAGGCATAATAAAAATGCAGTGTACAAACCAGAACTTTACTGTCTTGTGTTCTGCAGTGGATTGGGCCTTCCCGTGCTATAGCCCGCTTCCTCAGCCCTTTAATTGTAGTCTTGAAACTGCCCACACGATTCGCGTTTGTTCTTTACGTGATTTAGCTGAGTCGACCCCAGGACCATAGTGCGATCGGAAGGATTTTATGTCAATGAAAAATCCCCTGACACCAGATGGAATCGAACCAGCGACCTTCCGATTTGTAGCAGAGCACCTTAAACACTGTGCTACCGCGGTCTCCAGTTAGCTGTAACAGAGGTATATTATTATTGACAGACCTTAGGAAAGTAATAGAAGAGTAACGAGCCGTCAATGGAGATCCTCCCAACCCAAGAAGAGAACCTTACCTACTTATGATATTATTTTTATGTGAGATAGTGATGATATGTGTCTACCTCAAAGGAGCGGAGTCCATCTAGAGAAGACAAAAATCTCTCAACTTATAAGCAAGTTCTGTACGCTCTGTGGGCTCAAAGTACTACTACCGTGTTCACAGGAACCTTCCAAAGATCCAGGACGAACCAGATAAACTTCATTCACACCTTTCGGCCTTATTCCTTTCAGATTTATTTTAGTATTATCTTTTCGCCTAAATTTAAAACCTCCATATCGACCCGTTTCTTCGTGGCTTCCCCTTGAAATCCTTCATGTGTTTTCTATCCGGTCCATGCTACATGCATTTCCCATGTCACAGGCCTCGATTAGATAATCTTAAAGAAACTTGATGCAGAGTAAATATCAAAAAGCCCCTCAGTATGAAATTTTCTCCAGCCGCCCGTTTCTTCTTCCTTCTTAGATCCAAATATTATTCTCGGTGTCCTGTACTGCAATATTATCAGCCCATGCTCTTTCCTTAACGTGTGAGACCAAGTTCTGCAACCATGTAAAACACTGTACTGTAATACATGAATAATCACACGCACGTCATACAAATAGAGTTTCTGTCTGTATGCTTGAAGGTCTGTATTATAAGGACTGTCTGTTCAGTACATAACACTTGGCAGAACAAAATAACTCCATAATTCCATATTACACGAAATTTAGTTTTAATATAGTAGACGCTCATACATTCTGCCAATACAGTATTTAGGTAGATTTAATTAGATCTGCGAGGGGAAATTGGAATGCGTGCGATCGATCTGGCCGTGAAGCTCGCTACTGGAATGAATGCAAGCTTCTTTCAGCATTTTTATCTCTGCACTCAGTTCAGAATTCCAGCTACTCACAGGAACAAGTGCCAGTGAGTTCAATTTCCGGTGCTAAATGCGTTTAATACTACTTCACTACATAATTAACGTATACAGTCCCTCATTTAACGTATTTGGAAATCGATTTGCAAGGACAAAGTTTGTTTTTAGATAATAGTACGAGGTGTGAAATTCAAACTCCTCTTGCAACTGTCTCTTCTGCCATTTTTAGTATTTCGTTAATATTAGTGACATAAGTACGAATGCTAGGTACAATAGCCTTTGAAATGTTTGTAATACATGTAAATTGCTTATACAATCAGCTATTTCAACGTCTTCTTCACTTATGGGATATTTTGATCCAATAATTCAATTTTATTACTTTTGTTACTACTATTATTCTGTAAAAGTACAAACAGCAGCTTGGAGAGACGTGTTAGGTAACTTATTTAGAAGGTTGGGTGCTTATTCCTCTTCAGTCTTATCTGTGTAGATCACGTGTAGACATTTGTGAGTGAACTTACTCAGCCCAAAATCAAGTTCTAGAAGGACAGCATTCTAATGGCAGGTTTTTCAGTTTACACTGAATTTCCAACGACGTTTAGCGCTAAACCGAAGAGCCTTCACATTAACAGGTTTATTTCCAGCTTACAGAATACTCAGGCCATCGTTATGTGTAACTGACCCTTTTAATAAGGAGGACTTTTTTTCTGAGGCGCGAAGCTGTGTCACCGTGTGCTGTGCTCTCGACTTTTCTAAGTATAGTAGTGCCTTCATCTGCAGTGTCAAGTAGTGTAAGAAAAGACGTCCTTCGAAAATTCTGGAACCACAAAACCAGCGACACAGCGTTAGAGCGCAGGAGCACTGAATCTTCAGCCACACCGCAGTGAGACCCTAATATCTATCACGTAGTAACAAATGTAGTCAAACACTAAAGAACGCTAAAATATAGGATGCTACTCCATACAGAAACGACAAAATAATATTGATGTTGAAATTCATAACTACTGAAGAAAGATACGCCATGTCACTAACTCTGTCTGGCTGATTCTGTTTACCTGTACCAGTTCTGGTAGTAGTACTTCATTACAGAGTTTTGTTAATGTGCTGAACACACAACAACTAAAAGCGTTCCGAATAACGACCCCTTGAAGATTCAAGTATTGTGGGTTGTTAGGCCGTTTCCACCCGCAAATAATGACCAACATTCGCAGCACTACGCCGCTACCAAATTTGTACACCAATACCAGTCGGCGCAGCGCACGTCTCAGAACGCTAGAATCTTCGTTAACATCACAGTGAGAACCCGGAATCTCGCAGTTACGTTTTCTTTTAAATGATCTTTGTGTCTTCTTAGAGGTTGATAATTCGTAGAATAGAAGCTTAAAGACCTAATATTTGGGCAATATGGGTGGTGGTGCAAGAACTAATCTCGTTGCAAGAGAGTTCTATACATATTTGCGTATTTGTTGCATGAGGTGTTTACAGCATTGCCCTTGACTTCCTGTGATCACTGAAGTTTTGTCAGAAACTGTATTTGTTGAGAAAGTACAAAAGGTAAAGCACTGCTATGGGTAATGTTACCTAGAACGCCAGTGACGGGTGGTCAGGACTCCTGATTCATAGTAAGTAGCTTCCTATTTAATGTTGCACGGTTTGTCAAGTTGTCCCTGTGCGCTTCACAGAGACATATTGGCGTGTGGATTGGACGTCACGAGATGGAGGTAGCTGTTTGGATTCATGCTGTGACCGCTTTATTCCCAGGGAAAGCAGTGTACATAGCCATAACATAGAAAATTAGGTGCACTTCATGGCCGGTTTGGTAGATTTCGAGAAGTAAAAATGCCTTGCCTTTGCAATGGCCTCCATCGTCCACCCCACAGCCTAGTCACTATCAATAAATAGCCATTTTTCCGTATTTTAGAAATTTTCTTTAAATAAACTCATAAACCATAAAACGTCAGTAATCCAGCGTATGTAATAAATATATTTCCGGACATAAATCAAGGAAGGCGGTGCAAGTGCACGTCACTTGTAATAACAGCATCAAAAAATTTAAAAAAAATAAAGGGAGTGCAAGATAAAACCTTCGAATACTTGCCTATTTAAAAGTGTTGACACAGTACTGATTCTTATGTCTCTGAAATTGCAGTAGCGCAATATGTATGCTTACAAGTTCACATTTACGAAGAAAAAAATTAATTGATCTGGCTGTGATCTGGTTACGAACGTCAGTGAAAAGAGTTTGGTTTCTTGTTCATTCGCACAACCAATACTGATTTTACTTCACACGCACAGCACAGGCGCGCATACACACACATAAACACCAACTAACTACTAATTCCATGGAGCAGAATCGTTCTCAAGAAGCTAACAGTTTCTCGACTAGGCAAGAAATTCCCTCCATTGTACGGAATCCGAAGGTTCATTACCGCATTCACAAGAGCCTGCCACCCGTCCCTATTCTGACCAGATCAATCCAGTCCACACCACCATCCCACTTTCTGAGTATCTATTTGAATATTATCCTTTCATCTACGCCTGAATCTTCCAAGTGACCTCTTATCGTCAGACCCCCCCCCCAAAGCCCTGTATACACCTCTCCTCTCCCCTATAAGTGCTACGTTCCCTACCCATCTCATTCTTCTTGATTTGATCACCCGAATAATACTTGTTGAGGAGTAAGGATCATTAATCTCCTCATCAGGTAGTCTTCTCCATTTCCCTGTTACCTCCTCCCTCTTAAGTCCAATTGATACCCTCCTCGGCACCCTATTCTCAAACACCCTCAGCCTACGTTCCTTCCTCAATGTGAGCGACCACTTTTACACCCATACAAAACAGCAAGCAAAATTATAGTTCTGTATATCTTAATATTTATATCTTTGGACAGCAAACTGGAAGACAAAAGATTTTGCACCGAATGATAGGCAGTATTCCCTGATTTCACGCTGCTCTTAATTTCGTCCCGAATGGAATTTTGATTCTTTAGTTTGTTCCCTAATACTAGAACTTTCCCACCATTTCAAACGAATTATTGTCTTTCTTTATATTGTGGCTTTTCCTGCATTATGATCTCGAGACATGACCACGTACTTAGTTTTATCAGTATTTACCTCTGGTCTAATCTCCTTACTAGCAAATACTAAAGCTTCTGTCTTCTTCTTCATAGTATGTACGCTTCCGCCCAATATATTAACATCATCAGCACAAACCAAAAGCTGATGTTTACCATTTAATTTCAAGCCATCCTGGTTATCTGAACTGTCCTAATGGTAATCTAAAACCAAGTTAAAAGCAGTGGCGTTAAAGCATCTCTTTGTTTCAAACCGTTCTTAATAGGAAATATCAAATATCTGCCTAGCCGAACGCTGCTATAGGTTTCCTTTAGACGCATTCACACACACACATACCGCATACTTTATATGTGTGTGCATATATATATATATATA
>Ga0123352_10005176_pt1 | contig 19519 bp, 11 predicted proteins | sample TergutLab28metaG_FD_89700 | JGI IMG/M metagenome (GOLD analysis project Ga0123352, IMG submission 89700) | Labiotermes labralis P1 segment gut microbial communities from Petit-Saut dam, French Guiana - Lab288 P1 | ecosystem: Host-associated > Arthropoda: Insects > Digestive system > Gut ... | reverse complement strand
TTATTAACAATTTCAATCAGCTCAACATGTTTCGGGCGATAATTTCGCCCATCCTCAGGAGCACTAGACTGTGTTTACAGCTTGTGGTATAATGCACCGACGATGCTGCCTGCTGGTGACCAGCAGCAATGATGCACGGTTACACAAACATCAAATATATATATATATATATATATAGTATTAAGACGGTAAGTTAAGTGGCGCTGTTTCAAACACGTTACTTATTATCGGACTCAAAGGCAAAGGTAAATGTGGAGGTAAATTTCACCGTAGAACAGGCCATGAAGACCCAGAGGGAGATTGTAAATAATGGTCTTCGGCGCAGTAGGAGTTGCAACTGTAATAGTGTGCCGTTGGGAATTCTTTCGCTTAAACTTCATGTACATTAATCTGCTAACAATGCTGCGCCCTATGTCGTCATATCAATTGATTCTTATTTTCTTCAGCTGTCTATTGTCAAATATATACTGCAGTTGGATTTCCCTCGCTAACACCAAATTCCTCTGTCGTAAAGCCCAACGCCACATGCACCAAGAATGCGACTTGACAACATGGTGAAATCGCGTGAGAAAATGTAGATTATCAAAAGAAAAGCATGACCGTTGGCGATTGGTTTCGTCTCACCACGCGATCACCAGCGCCCCGTGTTTATCTGTTTCTGTTTTCGTACTTTGCAAGTTAAAGAGGGTACAGTGTTACTGCGCCAGGCGCCAGGAAGTTTAGTTCACACGCCATGACGGAGGCGTCGGATTAAACAGGTGTTTAACAGGGCTTAACGATCGGATTATGAAGTTTGGAAAGGGTGATTAATTATTTAATTACGTAAGCTGGTATTTTGTCGTGCCCGCAGTTCTACAATATGAGACTGGCGTGTGCACAAGGCGCTCTGAACCTCTCTTTCGCTTGTATTACAGAGATTTTGTGCTCAAGAAATTGAAGTAAACTAATACGGGATTTTCTTATCATTTGTTGGCTTATCCTGTGCAGTTGCACAAATTAATTGCATTATGTGACTGAGGAACGCAAAAGTCAGGCCTTGATTAAATTCTTTTTAATAACTGGTAGAACCATCATGTCACTGCTTCTACCTCATACAGCTGTTAACGTTTAAAATGTGAGGTGGATTCTTAACGTCCTCTTTGGCAATCTTTAGATGCATCAACTCCGTTGTGTTTTATGCAAATTAGGAGGGGGTAGGTACGTCAAAACACATCTGTCTTTGTATCTTATTTATTACGCTGACGACATGTTTCGGCCACTGTGGGCCATTCTCAGGTCACAAAAATTTATAATGAGGAAAACTATACAGTTTAAGATCGTTGTGGTACATATTATAATCTTTCAACGAGATATCATTGTCATTCGGTCTATCCATATTGAACTAATAATATGTTCAACAAGAAAAATACACAGATGTAATGGTTCTTATACATGTTGTACATGATGTCCTATAAGCAAATTGCATTGAGTTTAAAGTACATATATATGGTTGTACACTTCGTGTGAGGTGAAAAAACCAAGTGGATTTAGTAGTGCTAAGTGGAAAGCATGGGGTATCCCAAGCGTTTCCGTAGCGTTGGTCCGTCTGTAGCGGCTATATGGACATTTCAGACTGGCTGAATGTGTGATTGTGGAAGTATTCGTTTAGATCAAGTATCCGCAGCCTGACAGTTCGAGGGTTTGTCGGCAGATAAAGGAAATTCCTTAGTCATACTTCCCACACAGCAATACAACATAAATTACGACCTTTCATAGAAAACAACAACTTCCAGAAGTCCACAACAAACCGCACGAAAACTTTCCAGAACCAAATCAGAAAAACTACAAACCGCAGCGCCACACTCATCCCACAAGACTCCAAATGGAAATTCATTAACCTCAACCCATCAGCATAAACTATAAAGGGACTCATAAAACTTCACAATCCTGACCAATCCATACGTCCTATTGTAAACTGGTGCAATGCCCCGGCGTACAAACTATCAAGACTTTTTACATCAAAGATTACACAAATTGCCCCACTACCACACTATTTTAACATAAGGAACACCACTGAACTAATTAGCCAGCTGCAACAAACCCCCATAGCCCCTACCTCCAATTTACCTCTCTTGACATCACTAACATATATTCCAATACCCCTTTAACGGAAACAAAACAAATCCTGGACAACATGCTAGCCTTCATCCTTGCTGACTCTCAAATAAGATCGGAACTACTGGACTGGTACGAAGTAATTACAAAACAGAGCTATTCGTAATTCCAACACAACGACAAAACCATAACCCAAACCGACGGCCTCGCAATTGGTACCCCCTCCTCTAGTATCATATCAGAAATCTTCCTGCAGCACATTGAACACACTTGTCTCCCCCCACCTAGCTCAAAAACACAAACTAGCGAACTACTTCCGATACGTCGACGACGTCTTATTGATCTACGATTCACAACACACTGACATAAACTCAATACCCGACGATTTCAACTCCGTCCATCCAAACATGCAATTTACCCAAGAAGTAGAACAAAACAACGGAACTAACTATTTGGACATAACAATTCGCAAAACATGAGTGAATATCAAATTTTCCGTCTACAGAAAACAAACTTTTACGGACACCCATTATTCCATACACGTCAAACCACTCCACACAACATAAATATGCAGCTGTTAGATTTCTATAAAACTGCCTAGACGCCTACCAATTACACACTGCAGAATACCAAAATGAAGAGAATATTATCCCCAACATCCTACACAACAACTCCTTTCCGATACTCTCCCGAAAACCCTGCCCCTCCCACCATCACAACTGGAGAAGCAACTAGCCAAATGAAAATGGGCCGCGTTCACATACACGGGCAGAGAAACTACGTTCATCACGAAACTATTCAAACACACCAACATAAGAATAGCCTACCGCACCAACAATAACCTACTACACCACCTAACACAAAGCCCACACTTCCAGGATATATACACACATTCGGGCATCTATAAACTAGCATGACCAGACTGCGGAAAGGCGTACATAGGACAGAGAGGCCGAGACTTCGGAACCAGGTTTAACGAACACAAGAGGTCCTTCCGTTGCAACACCCAAACTTCTAAATACGTACAACATTTAACAACGCGCCGACCTGCATTTGGAAACATACGGACAATATGCAAATATTACAGTTTCAGACAAAAGGCATCCACCGCAACACCGTAGAGCGTTTCTACATTTATAAGGAAGCTTCTATAAACTGTCACCTCAGTGATGAACACACGATTCCCATCAACAAAATTTTCGAGACCATTCTCAAAGAATTTCAAGGGGCAAGCCACTAGCACCCAGCCCCTCTCACCCTGCCTTCAACTACTCCCTTTACGGACTTAACTACCTCCTCCCTTCCTCGAACTGAGACCCTCCGCTCCGCCACAACACTCAGTATTCCCTCAGACACAGTAGGCGCAACACTTGTGGTGTACACAACACGAGATACTACAGCCAGTTACCCTCCGAATGTTTTGCGAACGAAAATTACCACAATCCTTACTGCAATGGACAGCACCGTTACTAAAAGTGAGTACATTATACGTTTTACCCGAACACATGTCCACCACGCACACGTACCAACAGTTTTCATATATAATATTCTCCATAGGTAGCAGTGAACCAGAGCACACCTACACCGGATGCTGATATCCTGTGCATAATTATCTCCTCACACTGCAGGAACCCCGCTCCAAACGGACTACTTCACCTACTGAGTTACCAAACACGCCCGGCCGTACCTCTTCACTCCAGCTCATCCGCAACAAATCTCAAGACGTGCCGACAAACCCTCGACCTGTCAGGCTGCGGATACTTGATCTAAACGAATACTTCCACAATCACACATTCAGCCAGTCTGAAATGTCCATATAGCCGCTACAGACGTACCAACGCTACGGAAACGCTTGGGATACCCCATGCTTTCCACTTAGCACTACTAAACCCACTTGGTTTTTTCACCTCACACGAAGTGTACAACCATATATATGTACTTTAAACTTATTGAAATTTACTTATAGGACATCATGTACAACATGTATATGTACCATTAACTCTGTGTACTTTTCTTGTCGAACATATTATTAGTTCAATATGGATAAAACGCATGACAACGATATCTCGTTGAAAGATTAGAATATGTAACACAACTAATAATCTTAAACTGTATAGTTTTCCTCATTATACATTTTTGTGACCTGAGAATGGCCCACAGTGGCCGAAACATGTCGTCAGCGTTATAAATAGGATACAAAGACAGTTGTGTTCTGACGTGCCTAGCCTTTCCTAATGTCCTTTTTGGTAGTTTTGTTTCCTATCAGCCCACGTGGCTTTCCCGTCTTGGACGACATTACGAAGACCGGGTTTTCTCCTTCTCAATAACATCCCGATTCTTTAATCAGCAGTAACATCTAAGATCAACTTACGCAACGTGAAATGAAAATATTGAGGTTATTATGTTGAATATTCATCCTAAAAGTGTTAATGGACGAATACAGACGTTTAGTTTCTCTACAGCATCGTGTCCCTTATTTCTATTATTGTCGTTTTTGTCGTCTTGTTTCTGAAAGTATATAAAAACATTCATTGCAGTATAAGTTTTCCAAGTGTTCTGCAAGAAAATTCCACTAGTGGATTACTATTATTATTATTATTATTATTAAACACCACGTACATGCTCATGTTTATTTCACAATTTTAGAAACCGAACATGAAAAAGAACTTTCGGGGGGGGGGGGAAATTGGAAATATGAAGTAAATGAGATCTTGTTTTAGTTTTTGTATACAGAAAACGCGACTTTTTTTTAAACGCGCACAATTAAAAACAAGTTAGGTCTATCATCTTTTAATATTCATTTATTAATTACACTCACTTCTTTGCTATCCAGTTCTTTAGCTTCACATATAAATTTTTTTAACGTTAGTCCATATTCGGTGCAGTAGATTGATTAGACAGTATTTTATCAAAATTGCAAATTAATAATGAATAATCATTAGTAACTTATGTCCTTCCTACATGTTTCGACTACTACAAGGTCATCATCAGGGAGGGGCATACAAAGACATATAATTATAATTTTCTGTATTTTATGCCTTGTAAATACCTCCCTGACGATGAGTTTGAAAATATCGAAACATGTTGGAAGAACATAAGTGACTAATGGTTGTTTATTAGTGACTGCGCAATTTGTTGGGTTAAATACTGTATGAGAATTTTATTAGAATTACCGCCAACAAATTTTCCAGTGCAACTGGGTTTTGTGGCCAAATTAAATTGTGAGGTACAGACCAGGTAATGTGCATAATGACGAAGAGATGGAAAAGTGGTAAATGAGCAGATTCGTAGTTTGTTCATTTTCTCGAGCCATTGCGTCGTCCAACTTTATGCTAATGAAATGTGTAAAACAAAGAAGAAATTTTAAGTATAGAAACCGACAATTTAAAATTCTGAGAAAAGTCATTAAAGGACTTGTATCTATAAGGAAGATTTTAATGCCTACGTCACTGTCGAGACACGCCATGTTTGTGGAGTGGGATGCAGATGTAACTTCTAGCCAAGAGTACTCCTGTCCGGTGCAGATATGTAGGGACAAAATACGGTTTCAAATTTCCGTTCCAGCAAATTAAATTTTCTGCATATCTCACAAAATACTTTAGAAACAGTAGCATGCACGCACGCGCGCTCACACACACACGCACACACACACACACACACACACACACATGTCTGAAGCTGTTGCGTGTTGTTACGAAGCGTTCTGAATCACAGCATGAAATATTTACGCTTGGTTACTTTGTTTTATTGGCAAATTATCAACTCTTATATGAACGGAATTTCCGCTTTCTATTCCTGTAAATTACATATGTTATTTTACGTGTATTTCGAGACATGTAATTACTTTTACTTTTTGAGTCACGTGCTTATATTTTACAATTTTTAAATCATATTTTACTTTAAAATTTTCCTTTTTATTTCATTGTATTTTCCACTTTCTTCAAACCTACATTAACAATGTATTTTCAAAGTTTTATTCTTGTTATTTTCCACTTTCCTGTTGCTTTTTATCCACTATTTCGCTCTTATTTCTGTTGACTACAAACAAGTCCTTGGGCAGAAAACTTTTGCGAGTCAAAGAATTCCCAGTATTGTGTGGAAGCCGAATAGCCTATTTAATACCGAGTCCACAGAATCCCACCACTGCTACCTGTTCTGAGCCCGCTGAATCCCGTCAGAGTCTCTCCGTCATGCTCTGTAAGGCCGATTTATTCTTACCATCCTGTGTACTTCTAGGGTTTTAAGGCGACTTTTTTCCTTCTCTTTTCCCCAGCAGAACTCTATGTGCTTTTCTCCCTTTTCCCGTTCATGCCATATGCCCCGCCAATCTAATTCTTGATTCTGTCACCCCAACAATATTTGATCATTGATACAGATAATGGGACTCAATATGTTTGTTCTTCCAGCTTTCTGTTATTTTCTGTCTGTGATTTTCTTGTTTAATGTTTAAATTTTATTTTTTGTGTTCTTAACTTGCTGCCTTCCTTGGACTTCTTTTTCCGTGAACTATTCGTATTTCCATGTTGCTTACACGTCATAGTCCCTATTGTTGCAAATGTGCAGTAAGCAGTGTCTTTTATGTTTCGTTTCGGACTGTCTTCTTTTTATGTAACTGCTTGTCGAACTGATATCTAGGCGCAAATTTCTATTCCCAGTGTCGTTCTTACATCTCTGTCGTTCTACGCTAACATCTCTTTGCGGTATTATAGTACGGTTTTACCGACATTTTAAATTTTTTAAATTTACAATCCTAGGCGTTATTTTACAAGATTTTCTCCTGTGAAAATTTTTCCATTGAAGTTTCCGTACCCCTCCTTTGTTAAAGCACATTAGAGTTTATAAATATGTAATTTTACGCCTTATTGTTTTTACTTTTCGAAGATGTAAGTATTTCATATTATATAGCTTTAGTGTTAGGATTATTTATGAAAGAGAATGGAAGAGGATTTGAAAGAAGCGATAATCTTTCATCCGAGATACTTTATTCATGCACTCGCTTCTACGGACTGAGGAAAGCCACGAAGTGCCAGAGAATAGCTGGTGTCGATGTAGAGGTTATAGCAACCACATTTCTCTTAACAATGACGTATGGTGTTATTACTTCGATATAAGCAAATATTTTGTGATCTTATCACACTTGTTTCATGTGGTACAATCTCATTATTTGTAAACGAACTTTTCTTAAAAGCTGAAATTATTCTGTTAACGACCGTTTGAATCGTAAAATTGAAATCACCTGTACACACTACTGATGGGGCTAAGTAAACATCTGTAATGTATCTCGTACAGAGTTGGTTTTAATTTGGCGAGTGATTAAGGATGTACATGGTAGAAAAGCAACATTACATATATTTTAGTCACTGAATATTTACATATCAGTTGAAAAAAACGCAGATAGTTTGTGATTTATTTTACGTTTATTCGCAGTTGAAAAATAATGTTACAACCAAGAAATGTAAGTTAGACAAAGAAATAAACGGAATCGGCGATCACTGTTTGCCAGCCGCAGCTACATCTGAAATAAAACAGAAATAAAGGTGGTGATGGCGATTTGGCGATGAAGCTTCATTTAATATGACGACTGTACTTCCTAATACTTGACATTCTTTAATGCATTTGGTACAGTCACACCGCATAACGCTGAAATATTTTGCGTGTAATTACATCATCTGGGACTCAAACCATCGACCGTCATGTTATTCCGGATCAGTGAGCGTGTCATCGTCATCATTGATCCCATTAGATAAACAACGTGCGACAATACCTATTTCGCCTAATTAAATGTTGCCATGACAAAGCTCTCTATTGCACCCTCCGGAACGAAATTCGACTTTGAAGTGGACGACACTAGATTCCGTAGAATGCCTTCTAAATCATTTCAATGCTTTCACTTTAAAATGACATGTCTGTCAGAGTCCAGTGAAATTCCAAACCTGTTTTCAGTGTTATAATAATAGGTTAGAGATTTTTTGTCGTAGAGTTTCCTACGCCCGGTAATCGATCGGATTTAAGATATCGACGGAGGTCTTCGTACATTTCTGCGTGCCAAAATTGTGCTAGGTGCTGATTTGGAAGTAAAGTGGAAAGTACTCACGGTATTCCAGATTAGGAGAGTCACGAAATTTTGTTACACAATTTGAAACCGTTAGGTGTCAGCAAATTATTTACTGTTTCATACCTAAGCCTACAATTTAAATGTCATGGTGCACCATATGTTGTTCTTCGATTCTTTGTTTTTATCCAAAAAGGTACAAGGATTTCTACCTTCATATCCAAAACCACTGGATCGGAAAACACCTGACTTACTGATTGGCTGTTTGCTTTTGTATTGTAGATGACCTCGGTAGTTCCTTGCATTACAGTTTCCAAGTGTTTACATAAAACGACGATTTTTTTGTATGTCTCTTTGGTCTCAAGAGACGTGTTGCATAAATTATTACTAGAGAATTACTGTCTCAAGTTGTGTAGTCTTAATTAATATTTAAGAACAAGGATTTCTGTGTAGAACCCATAAAGTCTAGTTTAATATTAAGTAGACTAGTAGTCATAGGAATCTATAGATTGTACGTCTGATTATGTCCCTCAGCGCCGCAGTTGACAAGGAGAATTTATCATGCAGGACATAATCATCCTTCGGGAACTGGAATTCTACTTTACCACTGTCGTTCGACTTAATCTTATTTCCTAGGAGTCACTAAATGACGATTTGCAGCTTCTAAGTAGACATTCCACTTGCATAAATTAATTATACTTATATATGTTGGATCTGTCGTTTGAAATATTAGCAGTTTTTCTACGTATATTTTCCTCCTGCAAGGAACGTGAAGTATTCACATAACTTATATCTGAGATCCTAAAAAACAATCAGTCCACAGTTTCGAATATGTAGATTACGAGGCAAAAATCTGCAAGTTGTCTTCTATTCGGAAAACACGGACCCTGTGATTGTGAGGGAGCTCACTGCAAAACGTACGTCGACAATATTCGAGGATTTTGAGCCTCATTTTCAAGACCAAAATGGCGTAAATATTCTATGGACTTTGTTTCTATTTGAGCACCAGTATCGTCAAGTTTCTGGTTTTCTTGTCCAGTACTGAATCTCTCTTTCGAAGTTTTTTCTTCCAACTATTCTGTATATTATTCTTTCACAAGGCACCCTAAATGCGGGTATTTTTTTTTTACAAAGCATACGGTAACATTTTTCTCCACGACGCGTAGTTAGCAGAAGTATCGCACATTAACACTGCTTATTGGTCGGAATACATTTGTCTCTTTCACAAACACACAAACAAACAAACAAGCAAACAAACAAACAAACCCATACACCCACATACAGTTTACCTGCTGTTGTGTGACTAGCACCACATAACTTAACACATGTATCACGTTCCATCACTTCTAAGACGGGAAAATTCTCGTAATTTTCGACTCAGCAAAGGGAACTTACTATGTTTCCCACGTCCAGGGACACGATTTAATATATAGCCTATTTTACCATTATTATTATTATTGTTACCTTATTTCACTTTTTGTGAAGAAGGAATTCTAGAGGGCAGATCCTATATTAATATAAGATTGACAAGACATAAATATTTCCCACAGCTTTCGCATTTAAAAATTTGTTGAATCACGTGTAGTGTTTCAAATACTAAACAAAATATAGGCACGTTTGTGAGCTGTTTCCGCAACGAATGTTACGTGCATAGATGCTATGGTTTGTTAGTTTTCCCTGCCTGATCGAAAAACACGGAAAATATTGGCACTATTACCGTTTTGATCTTGTACATTTACTACAATATCATTTCACAGCAAATCAAATTATTTTGGAAAGTGTATTGAGTACATAAAGTCAGAATTTGAATTAAGCTTCGCTAATTTTTTCCACCCCACAATTTCGGATTCTTCTATGTTGTTTTTATTGAATGTGGGTGGTGAAAATTATGACTTGGAGAGATAGTCTGTAGTGATATAATGTTCATACCAAGTTCAATTAAAATCTGCCAAAATCTGATAAATTGAAAGAAGTAGAAATTATTTTCCTTAAAAAGGGAAAGCAATATATATATATAGCCTAAATTTGTGGAAATTTTAATGAGAAATGAGTAAATTATAAAATTTGGCCTATATAAACTGTTCTTGCCGGATTTTTCTTTGGGTATAATATTTTCTATATTTTTCCCCTTAAAATAGACCTGTTTATTGTAGACACAAATCGTGTACAGTATCTAACGTCATTGTGGGGCAATTCATCATTGTGTCTACTAATCTTGGATCATGAATTTAAAGATTTATTTAATTACAATCCACAGTGAAGTTCGTAGTAAGGAAAACACGATTTCTTGACATTCTCTTCATGTGACACTGCGCATGCGTTGCAACCAAATATAAGGTACGCAGTAACCGTTTTATGCTTCAGTTAATTTAATGATAGCGAAGCATTTGTTTGCGTGTGAGATTTTTGTGATGGATTGGGCTTGTCACTGGTGCAAACAAATAAGAATACAAACAAAAAAGCATAAGAACGATAACAACGGAATGAAATAATTATCAATGGAATTAATAACACGTAAAATAAGCTGTTTTATATAGGTATGGTTTCTACCATACAGTTACTTGGAGTTAAATACTGGCTTTTAACCAAAACTGAGAAGATGTGAAGTGAGACAGTAATCACTTCGCAAACTACTGGCAGGCTAACTTAATGACTAGACCTTGAGTAACAAACTATTCCATTGTATAATTATCTCCCTTCCCTGTTTTTCCCCTTTATGTGTTCCTGGTAATTTTATTATTTTCTGCTGCAAAACTTAAGTGTAGTTAAAAACAGAGGCATTCATCCTTCCTTTATATAATAAAAGACAAGCAAAGACAAATATGAATTCGAGTGACTTCCGGCGACAGTATCATTCCCATACTTAACTGTTAAAGACGAGGTGTAAGTAGATAGAGTTAACGAGTTTATAAACCTAGGAGTATTTAAAGTTTATCCTTTTTTTTAGCATGGCGTAACAGCCGTAGTGGGCTGATAAGTCCTTACCCCGACCAGGAAGGAAACAAGCTAATGTTTGCCAGAATGGCGTGAATTTCCTTCGGCGCCTTGCCTTGCAAAAAAAAAAAACTTGATGACAGCTCGCGTCTCGATGTTGTTGAAAACTCGCGCGTCCCTGACATGCTGCCGAGCTTGTTTCCTTCCTGGCAGGGCTAAGGACCTATCAGCATCCCGGTAGAATGTTATGGTATTTTTGCTCATTGTCCATCACATTCAAGCAATGTATGAAATGTCTGTTGTTGAAATCAGTCTTACGCTTTTTGTATCTGATTTCTATGAACTGCGCATAACAACGCAACATTCACAAAAAAAAACAATAACAAAACCAGCAACGAACAACTAGGGTATGCTCATTTATGCCACAGATATTTCACTACCACTGAGTATTCTAGTCTACTGGTATGTGACGCTGTACCGTTGGGTGACTGATACCGGACGTTTCGAATGAATGTAGCGCCTTAATTTTCATGAGTGAGGCTTTCATCTTGGACTACGTGACCCTTGAACTGAAGACCTTACTTCCCTCTCACAAGCTGGGTACCACTTACCCAACAACATAGTGTCACATGCCAGAAGACTTGAATCCCCAAAAGCACCGCTGTGTGACCAAAAAATCTCGCGTTTCGTATCCCTGCTTGAGTGTGTGGCTGCTGAACAAAATGAACCTCTCCAACTCCAGTTGGGTGGTTGAATTGACGGAAACAATAATAGTAATAATAATAATGACAGGTGTACTGTCTTGCTGAGATGTAGTTCGAATTTTGAAGCACATGTGATAAACCAATAACAAACTAGTTACTGAAAATATACTTGAAAAGCCCCAGCCAAACTTGCTGCCTACTTTAACATGAAGAGATTTCGTTTATTCCTTTAATGCTTTTATTTCGTTCTCTCTTTCCGTTTTTATGCGCGTTCGCAAATTGCGAAAAGCGATTATTAACATCGTAATGTCTGCCTGTCCGTCCGTCCGACCATCCACGCAGAACTCGGCTCCCACTGGAAGGATTTTCATGAAATGTTATATTAGAGTATTTTTTTAAAATCTGTCGAGAAAATTTAAGTTTAATTAAAGTACATGAAGAATAACGGGTACTTTACGTGAAGATCTAGGTACATTTATGACAATATATCGCTCACTTCTTCGTAGGATGAGAAATATTGCAGATCAAATTTGTCGGGAAAAGCAAAGCACGCACTGTGTACACATTTGATGTTCAATAACCTTTCTTCAGAAATTCTTACCATTTATGACAGAATGTCGAAAAATACGGTAGATCTATATAGTCCACCGATGACTGTAATACGGCGCATACGCTTTCGTGCTGGATATCTAAGGCTACAAACACCCACTCAGAATAATGCTTTTCAACGGGAGCTATAGTTTCTCGAAAGCACCTTGTTATTTGAGTGTATTGCCTGTCTTCTCTTTATTTGTTTATGTATGATAAAATATACTTTCTTCCTTCCGAAATTGTTTCTGTTGATTATACTTAAGGTAAATTCCGTACCAATTCTTTATTTAAATTAACCATGTTAAATTTCTAGAAGTTTAATTATACAATGAAAGGAAAACGAACCAGACATTTATCTCTGTCTGTGGTGTCCCACTTCTCTTGTCCAGCAACATTCTTCATGTTTCCTCCCCCACCTGCCCTCTTCACTCCTGCATACATTAATAATTAGGGACAAACTTTCAGGGGTGACACGTGACAGAGATGTATTGCATGTTGAGTTACAAAAAGAGGAAGACCACAGTCAAGGAATAAAATTATTAGTCATGTTTGCATGTTGAGCAATTCTCCTGCACGCTGGAGATAACATTGTCTTCGTTTACAGTCGTTAGGCCAGGATACACAGTGCAAGCGGCTGGATAACTTTTGCTTCAGGCTTCAGTTGATATTGTTTGTTCCATGGGTCTGAATGACTGACTGGCCAGTTGCTTGACTGATTTTAATGACTGGCTAGCTGACCAAATGTCTGAATGGGGGACAAATTTACTGGCCGACAGACTGGGTAGTTGTTTGACAGGCTGCCTGGATACCCTGCTTTCTTGAGTGTAAATGGCTGAATTATTGCTTGGGTGTTCGACAAAGTGTGCGGGTCACTGACCTAGAGAGAGGAGTTTTCATGTATTCGTTAAGCATGGGATAACACTGCTGAAAATGTGCTTTGAGAATTACGCGGTGGCGATGACTTGAGCAGGAGGCGTGCAATGTCCAGAGGTGGTTTGTTATTACCACATAATAATAATAATAATTTGACTTCAGGACGGATATATGTTTCTTGGGACCATCAACCAACATGATCATTTCTTAAAGTACCGATCACTAGTATAAAACAGAGAAATATTTGAACAGCTGATATAGCAATGAAGTTTCAAGGAAGATTATGTGCCTTAGAGGGAATTATTTAAGGCACTTAACTCTCAGTTTTTATAACTCTTGCGCTGTTGTGGTAGCGAAAATTTAGAAAATATTGATATAAATTTCCTACGTAAGCAAATTTTACTTTGATCGAGTTTCTGATAAAATGTAGTCCATAGACTTCATCTGTGTCCTCAGAACTGTGAAATTAGTTATGTTGCTTTGAAGCCTGATTTTGTAAACACCATATCCTCAAAATTTACCTTCGCACATTTTTGGGAGTAAGGAAATAAGTGGCTGTTGCAGTTGCATAACTCAGGGTTACGAATTATTAAACTTCACCAGCTTTAATGCACCTCCCAAAAGCAGCAGACGTTTTCTAATACCACTGACAACGATTTACCAGTTGCTTCTACCGAACCAAATATTACACGCCGTATCTCTAGATTACATAATAGTTTTGGTGTCACTGAATAATTCGTGCGTGGGTTGATATTATTACTGTGTTTCTAAGGTTATGAGCTTGCTTATGATGCAGCTTGAGTGTCATCCAACCAGATGAAAATCTGAGTTAATTACGGAACACCGCCAGATAGAAACATTAGTATGAAAATCCGGTAGCACCACGAGATTGCAGCCGTCCGATAGGTGGAGTTAAAGCTGAAGACACAAAGGTTGCATTGGTAAGATCGGAGGAAATACGGAGTGAGTTTCTGAGTCACACCAGCATTGACACGGTTGTAGTTTTTAGTTGAGTCACACGCAGTTTTCCATGGCTAGCCTGTGTCTTTGTTTACAACAGAGCTTGACGTAGCCAGTCGCTTCTAAAATAGGGGGGAATTTGTTTGCAGTGTTTGTGATTTTATTTTATAAGGGGTCTGTATATCGTAATGCCGTCCTCCGGAAGGTGATGCCTTGTAATTTGATAGACATGTCTAACAATTAAAAATCTTAGTAATTAACCAACTTAATGCACAAAATCTTGTTTTATAATAAGTTTATTAAATACCTCTACTCATCAGGAGGTCAAAATTGTATTATACAGCATCTGGTATCATCACACCTGTAGGGCGGCCACCTACAGGTGTGATGATACCAGATGCTGTATAATAAAATTTTGACCTCCTGATGATGAGCACACAGTGCTAGAAACATGTAGAGGTATTTAATAAACTTATTATAAAACGAGATTTTGGGTATGAAGTTGGTTAATTACTAAGATAAATATACTGAGATGCAAGGTCAGCAAAACATCAAAACCATTCAAAAGATTTTACTGCATTAATCATAACTGTATAAGTATTTATATTTTGAAAATGGATGCAGAAGGCGTCTTCGAAATGTTAGTTCTGCGTAGTATTTTTTCAAAAATTTCCCGGAATTTTCTGGTATAATTTACAGGTATTGTTACTGTAATAAAGAAATATACATTGGCTAGGATTTTTTGGGAAAGGACCATGTGACTACACTGGAGCATCACCCATACCTTCCTGGCTTGGCTTCAGGCGATCTTTACGTGTTTCTTCTACTGAGATCAGCATTGAAGAGACGGCGCGTTCTGATGCTACTTGCATAATTAAGAATGCGACGGAAGAGCTGAAGAGGCTTTCACATATTTACTTCCAGAAATGTTTCCAACATTTTTTCAGTCGCTGGCAGAAGTGTATAGTTGCACAAGGGGGCCGTTTTTCACGAAATGTAGTTTAATTTAAGTTGCGCTGTTTTGTGTTTCTCAGAAATAAAGTGATTTCCGGAAAATTTTGAAGCTATCCCGTATATACAGAACAATACGGAGGCACGCCCCAGTGATTAGTGTTCTTTATTGCTTCAAGAGTTCTTTTAACATTTTGGTTCTGATTTCTGTTAACAGCAAATTAACGACAGACTTCAAATATGGTGAGGAAAGTATCGGGTTAATGAAACTAACCATTCACCTACATCGAGTGCCGGAGTTGAGAATAGATGGATTTACACCTCCATCACCCAATACGGCTTCCAATATGTTGCACTTAAATAATAAGAGGGACAGCTGTAAGTTTCTTCTTTGTCTGCTTACAATTAATTTCTAGTCTACCGCCTTACCAGTAACAAAGAAATTACTGCGTTTATTTTAAAGGTTGGACAATGTTTGTTTCCGTCAAATAAATTAAACAATACTGACACTGTAAGTATAACGTAACACTGAGGCGTGTTCGTGCTACCATTGTTGCAATGGCAAAGCAATAAGTGTCACATGTTCTGAGTGTGCGTTTGTAGCCGTCGGTTTCCGACATGCAAAGCGCATGCTCCATATTGTCATCTGTGGCCTGTCCGGCAGTACAATATTTTTCCACATTATCTCATAAAAGGCACGATATTCGAAAAAAGTTATTGAATTTAAAATGTGTGTCTTGATTTTCGCTACAAATTTTGTCTGAAGCATTTCTCATTCTAAGAACTGAACGAGATAAGATCATAAATGTACATTGGCTTTCATGTAAGGTACCCGTGATTCCTGTCATGTTTTAATGGAACTTGAATTTTCTGGAAACATTTCCGAAAAATATTAAAATGTACAATTTCTTGAAAATCCGTCCAGTGGGAGCCGAGTTATTCCATGCGGACAGACAGATGGACACCTAGACATGACTAAGATAATAGTCGCTTTTCGCAATTTTTGAACGTGCTTAAAAATTAGCGTTAACCAGAAGGTTCTGTTTCCCACCGACTTTCAGTTTTTTTTTGCTCCTCGATGGCACATTCTAAAGCGCAGTGTTACAGCAACTCTTTGTTTCAGAACATTCTTAACCTTTTGGCGCCGAAATTATTTTTTTAATTTTAGCACACCCTGTATATAAAATGTGAATAATACAGGAACCAAATACGTTAGAATTATGAAACAAACTGCATTTTAAAGAAAAAAAAGGAGAGTATGTACCATATTTAAAATATTCAGTACCTATATTTGTTGAATAAATGTACAAAATGCAACTTTAGAGGTTAGCGGTGCGGTACGACCACTATAGATGACATTAAGCGTCAAAAGGTTAACAGGAAGAATGTCAGACCAGTATCTTCCTATCTTCACTTTACTGTAGTTATGTTATAATTTAAACACAATTTGATTAACCTAACTAGTTTCGCGAATATACCCGGCTGTGTGAGAATATCGTCCATAACATCCCTCTGAATGATGGCTGCAAGTAGCAGAGGTACTGCTGCAACGTGTTCTTGTTTGTGCTTGTGTTTGCGCTTGTACGAGCAAGGAGTAACAAGGTTTCAATTGCGAGGTCGTCTGGAAACTAGTCCAGCATGATAATTAGAGAGGGGGAGTTGGATATCATAGACGAATTTTAAATTTATAACAACTAACGTATTTATTTAATCATGCCAGATTTGTAGAACCTGAAGGTGAGTGCAATAGGAAAGTAGGCTTTTTGAGTTCTACTCAGATTCAGAATTCCTCAGAGAAATCTTCGATCCGCGACGTTTCAGAGCCTGGCAGCATGCCATTAAACACGCAGATCTTTACTGAGACTCTGTCTGTTGTGTGGTATTTATATCTCGAACTGTGAAATTAACTTCTGGCTTCGTAAGAAAACACACTGTAATTAATTCCATGAATGGAACTTGGTAATTTATCTAAGTAGAAATTTAATACTAACTTATTTTGCGCCTTATTTAAGGCCACTATTTCTAATGAACATAATTACTCCGACGTGGATTCCCTAGTAATTTTGTACGAAGGAAAATCCGTGAACTCCTCTGCAAGCTACACAAAAGGTACATTATCCGAGACAATTTAATCAAGCGCAGTAATTGGATCCTGCTTAATTTAGTATAAAATAGGATTTGCCTTTCTTTCTGTCTATCATAACGCCATTTTTAGTTACCTATATACTAAACGTGTTTCAAGTAACCATGTTAATTCTCGTATCTGGATAGGGCACGGAGAGTACGAGGTTTGTCACATTTATTTGTACGCTCCGAATTTAATGTGCGCTTTTGCAATGAATATTATGGAAAATGTGCGTAGTTGGCTTTTTGTGGTTTATTGAACAGTGTTTGTAGCACTTCTAACATAAATAATTTGAATTTGAGTATTATAACCTGTATAACATTACTGCTAAACTTATTTTTAAGATAATCTTGGTACAGGGCATCCAGCTGTGTTTCAAGTACATTAATAAAATAAAATAAAATAAATAAAATAAAATATGTACTCCGTCTGACACAAATATATCTTTATTTATTATTATTATTATTATTATTATATTGTTTTACTATTTTAGGTTTAGTAAATATGGAGGCTGGTGAAGTGTTTCGTATTTTTATTTTGGTGTAGTTTGGAGTTAGATTTTGCTTGAGACATTGACGATTGAAGTGTATGTTTGCACAACATATCAGAACATTGCTTTCTAAGTTTTTGTATTGGCTGACGTAACGAACTTGACTGGCTATGATAATCTTGGTAGAGGACATCCCGTTGTGTTTAAAGTACATTAATAAAATAAAACATGCACTTGGTCTGACACAACTATATTTTTTTTTATTATTATAGAATATTATTATTATAGAATAATAAATTGGTTTCCTGTGTTTCATCCATACAGACGAGAAATTTAGCAAGAATTGGAACTGTGTACAAAATGTCTTATATTAAAGGTAAGGTTGTCCCTGTCCACACATTGAAGGCGTATAAAGGGGATAGATGTATATCTGCACTCTTTCTTAAACTCGGCATTGGATGAGGGTCAGCAGTCAACGTCACTCTCCGGCCGCTTTACGCTCAAGAAATGGCTCCAGTACCCATTGAATGAGAGGCTAGTTGGACCCCAGAGCCGGTCTGGATGTTTTGCGGAAAAGAAAAATCTCTTGGTCCTGCTGGAATTGGAGTCTCAGACGGTGCAATTGCAGTGAGTCGCTATACAGACTATGCTATCCCGGCCCTCATACAAAATTTAGTGGGATGCTTAGAAGCGAGAGACGTCTTGCGGAAGGCAAGGAGAATAAAATTAGTATACATAGAGAGAGGGTAGTGTGCCAGCATATGGACGCTATTCGTCCAGTCCAAATAAATTTCCAAGGATTTTCTTTTTTGAACATGATAATTGACTTTGTAAGCGACTGGTGGCACCTCAAGTCGCTGCGGCTCTTTTGATGTAGTTTTTTTTTGCATGAAACGAAGCGATGGAGCTCGCCAAGAATTCAAGAACCCTGAATAAACGCGGTAGATGTATTTTCCCCGTGAACAGTTACTTGTTACGGCCAGCGTCGGCCTCTTTTCGGTGTGCACTCTGACATACGCCTATGTAAAAAATTACCTCGTGCGCGAAAATCTTGTCGTGCTATACCAATGTTATCTGTCCGTTCCTGGTTTGCCTTCACGAATACACTAGGCGGTAATACCGACAAACATGAAAGAGCTCGTTATGTTTGCAGTTCGAAGCTAAATGACATTGAAAATCAATGGGAATGAAACAAGTTATCAAAACGTAGAAGTGACCTCTTTATTCCGTTCCGAAGCGAGGACGTGCCAAACGAAGCGTTTCTTTAAACAGAGCTGTGTTCATTTCCTCGCGTCTAATTTGTTTACTTCGTGTCCTGGAACTCGTGTTCGTAGCTCTAATTGGCTGGAAATTTATCAGCTGCATGCGCTCCTATATGTCGAGATGTCCAGAGGGTAATCAGCCGGCTGATCGCGCGACACAGGCTGGGAGATTGCAAGCGAAAGTAACTTCAAACCTGAATGTATCAGTTGCCAACATTTTAGAGTAATTCCGTAATCGTTCAGAATTTACACTAGAATAATGCTGCGAAAACTGAACCCGTAAATTCATCACGGCTAGTAACAAATTCCAAAACTGGACATGGTTCTTAGCTGGATCTGCCAGGGGACCACTTTCATATTCTGAAGCTTCTATCGACTTTACGGAATTCCAAGTGCACGCATTCAAAGAGATTTACATAAGAAAACGTGTAATGCGTTCCTCTTCTCATTTATGACATCTGTAGGTCCTCGATTCGTATAAAT
>Ga0123352_10005174_pt1 | contig 19521 bp, 6 predicted proteins | sample TergutLab28metaG_FD_89700 | JGI IMG/M metagenome (GOLD analysis project Ga0123352, IMG submission 89700) | Labiotermes labralis P1 segment gut microbial communities from Petit-Saut dam, French Guiana - Lab288 P1 | ecosystem: Host-associated > Arthropoda: Insects > Digestive system > Gut ... | reverse complement strand
TCCCTTAGCCGAAGGTCTCGGTTTTGAGGCGCCGAGGACTCGCCTTCATCCGCTCCTCTCTGCTACAACTAAAGTTGCATTGCCCAGGGATCACGATCGAGGACGTGAGGAAGTCGGATTTGCCGGCAGAGCTGACCGATGTCTTGTCAGACGGCGTTTCCCAAGATTTGTGACTGTTATCTGTCGGCACTCAGGAATAACCTGGTGTTAATTTAATTCTTCATTTTCTTCAGGCAAGTAAGTGGATAATACCTTAAATTACGGCATGACTATTCCTACCACATTTTTAAAATTCATTATTCAGCAGTCTATCATTATCCGAAATGCAAACTGTGATAGTGACAGTGTCTTTAAATAAATCACAACTAGATGAAGTAGACTGAATACCTCACACCTTTACTGCCAAAGTGTTTACTGTGTAAATTGCGAAAGTAGGCCGATATACGCTTCCGTTGTTGCATATTATACTTCTGATATTTCATGTACTATTGGAAAATTAGGGCACTTTTAAGGGAAGTTTTTAAATATCAATTTACAACAATTCAGTCTCTGAAAATGTCTGGGGCCTCCTTAGCTTTCGGGCTTCTGGCTGTAAAGAAGAAAGCGCAGCAGCCTGTTGCATTATATTTCGTATGCAGATAGCCCACGTCTTAAAAGTAACAACTAATTTTTTGGATAAATTACAAACAGCAACAAACAAACAGACAGACGACGCGGAAGTCTGTAATTATAGCTGGAAACTTTGAAGCAATGATAAAGCTGAATGTAGAATAGCATGCCTTTCTAAAGTTCGACGTCACTCAACAACATTATATGGTGTCAGACCTCAGAAGACTATAATCAGGACGCTGCCAATAGTTTTTAAATTTCTTGCTGTAAGTAGACGTTGATATTTGTTCCCTGAAATTGATACTTCTCAAAAAAATAAATTCATTTTACCTTATGCAACTTCTATAATGTAATGCGTCCTACAGATATGACGTTCTCTATGTCAGTCCTTTTACGCGTCCCTTTCGTAAAGTAAGGACAATTGCCAGCTTAGCTGTCCGCGATTTTCGCCTGCGTAAGTACTGGACGTAATCATAAGCTGATTTATTTTTACAGAATTCTTTGTGTAACTATTAATTGAAACACTTAATCTAAAGTAGAATGAGGCAAAACATGTACCCAAGGCATGGTATATTTTAACTGAGTTCTTTATATAACTATTAATTGAAACATATTATTTCAATTATTTGCATTTTTAATTACTTTTCTCCATACCAACTTTATTATTAAACATTTAATTCTTATTACAAATTAACATTAACTCCAAGTTTTCAAAACTGTATTTTGTCGCATGAGTGGGGCAAATTTTTATTCTTGCGAGGCAAAATTCGCAATTGTGATGGTGTAATACTGAAATCATTTAATAAGTCTAGATTAACGTTTCACACTAGAACTGCAAAATATACCTTGAAGAAGGCAGAGCACATTCAAGTGAATTCTTGTACAGAAACTACTGAAATTACTATAATATACACGTCTCTGTCAATCGAAACTTTAGAGAAGAAAAGTCAATACTCAAATCCACAATTTCGCAGAAGAATTCCATACAATTTCCATGCGCAGAGCAAACTTTTAGCCACTGGAATCCACCTAACTGTACCTGATGGCATGTTAATAAGACAGATTCCGATAAAGTTTCTTAGGTGACATCGTCCCATTGTGTATTTTTTCGATAAGTTTCTAATTATCCGACCAAACAAAACTATGAAAATCTAGTTTATTAGTCTTTTAATATACACAACAACAGGTTTCGGCCTTCCAGATCAGCCATCATCAGGTATGTGCTGGATACACACAAGGAATATAAAGGTGAGAGACAAATCTTATGCCTACGAAGGTGTCTTCTTTCTTTTAAACGCCTGAGTCTCCAGTCATTCATATTTGTAAGTTTCAAGGCAAGTCTTTCCTCGAATCTCTCCCTATGCAGTGTTCCTTACATTTTTGGGCCTCTCTAAAGTCACTTAATCCTCGAATGTAGATATTGACAGTATTTCGCAAATTTCCCCCGCTTGTTTCCTTTCATTGGTTTAGTTCTTTTGGAACGTGAAATATAACTATTCAAAAAAAACTCTAGTCTTCTCTAGATGTGAACAGCTGGTTTAGCTGCAACATAGAGAATAAAGTTAATGGCCAGTAGACTATGCGCTTCCCATTCTTCAGCTTCAATTAAACCTTCCTTAACTTTATCGCTGGCGTCAAATTTCTCTGGTGATCATCTGGTCACGTTAATCTTGTGGCACGAGACGAGAGAAAATAACAACCCGTTGAAGTGTGCAGTTTAAGAGGTCGCATTCCAGATGATCTTAAAGGTCTGGTTGTCTTCTTTAGAACAGAATACATTAGACAAATTGAGCCAAATAACTTTCAAAATTGGTACTGCTTTATTTTTCTTGCAGGATATATCAGCAACAGCTTACTACATTCATCTGTCAAGTGTTTGTGTTTCGTACTTAATATATAATGGAATTCTTATCACGTAAATATTGTGTTGACGGCACACGCGTCTGGCTTCCAGGAATTGAAGAGCTTAACGTCTACCCGTAAAAGCACCACAGGATAATTGGTACCAGCTCGTGCTTTCTCCTGAAAGCAGATAATTCGTTTTAGGAACAGAGTAGAAATAATGTTTTTAGAGAAAGAATACAAAAATCGTTTCAAGAAGAGCTACCAACACTTGTACTCCGTCATCGCCTGGCGAACAAACAGAGGAAGTGTAACCCACTTCCACGCATCGCACAAACATCTGTGATATGTTCAACTCTTTCAAACAAGATACTTCCCAAAGATTTGGTAACCTTTGGTGGTCAAAACTTTAGGATCTTAGTTTAGAACTCTTGTGAAAACATCTTTGTCCATATTATAGAATGTGTGTTCTGAAAAAAGAATCTGCGTTTTTTATAACTTACAACCGGAACAAATTTTCGAAGAATTTGTTAAATTGAAATTTGCTAAATTCCCGAATCCTTTCGAAGCTATTTCTTTGACTAATACTCAAAAACGCTAAAGATAACACGTCTTCAGAAACTGATATTTCAAATATCTTCCCAAAAGTTTGGCTACTTATCAAAAGATGCATAATGTTGTATCTTGCTGCAAAATAATGGCGTAGTTTTCTTGCATTCAGCAAAGTCCGTCTAGTAAACTTGTCATCTACACTTTACTAAGTCCACTTGCGCAAATTTCATATATAACCACTCATATCTACCTTAAAATAAAATACAGCTCCAGTTTAAGGCGTTTTCACAGTTTTAATTCATCAATAACAACTTTCATAGCTACTCGCTTTTGCGAAAAAAAATTCCTTCGTGGCCTTTTCGGCGAAGTCGAACTTTTCCTAACTACATACATTCGGTACTTTTTTCCCTTTTATATGTTCTGAAAAACAGCAGATATTACAGTGCGTTGCTAATTAAGATTATAACTGAAATTACCTATTTGATAATCATAACTTGCCATATGCGTATTTTCAACGATGCACCCAAATGCGTGAATTGTAAATAAATGTGGAAAGGAGAAAATATTTCAATATTTGCTGCAAAATGGCAATGTAACATACAATTCAAGAGTTACAGTTCCGGGGCTGTCTGCAGAGTGCAGAAATTTACCTGCAATAAGCACTAAAATTTGCTCCATGGTGACGCAAAACTACAAACGTAGGTTCGTTGCTCTACAGGCACCAATCAAGAAACTAACAACAATCATTAAACTTTAAAAACCGAGAACATGTTTAACAGTTTTCGTGTGCGATATCCCGCTGTGTGTCTGACGTGACTAAGGGAAATATTTTGTGTTGATACAGTTTTTCGTTACTATGTTACAAATCTGTAAAAACATAAGCAGTTTTGGCTTCAATATAACAACAGGCATAGTAAAACAGAACGTCTCAAATTTCTGTACTGTCTTTTTATACCACAATGGGACTTCCCACGTAGAGATAAGGGGCTATGGCTTATTTAATAAAAGCCATTCTCAGGTCATTTGGACAAGAAAATTTAGAGAAAATTCAGAACTTTACATGTTGCATTATTTCGTATTCTGTGTTGCGAGTCTTCCAATGGAAGTTCTCCAGCGAGTGTGATCTAGTGCTTCTTTTTTTTCGTCCTAAGAGACAATATACTTCTCTGTGTGTGTGTGTTTGGTAGCAAGCTAGAAGTTCATGCTAAGCCATGGAATAATCATGCCATCTAGAGATACACCTAGAATTTACAACCATCTCTGGGAAGTTAAAATGATGTTACGGGCGTGCAAACTTGAAGCGAATTGACCATGTGGCAAACATGGTGCACAAATTCTCTCCCGCTTCAAATCAGCCAAACCTCCTACGGAATAGAGAATTTTCTACATGTATTGTGACCCTAGTTATGACTTCTTGTCTTGGGCTAAGAAAAGTTTCTATGATCGCTACTAGAGTCGTCGTTATTCCACCTCCTGCCTGCCTCTTAGAATTTCTGTTGCGAAAGTCGTGGCAGAATTATGTGGCGACATCTATATTCATTTTGGTGCTGCTTCTTATCCAGAATTTTGCGATTTGTAATCGATATCTAACTTCGAAATCCAAGTGCTAAGTTCCGATATTTCAGTTTATGCCTACTTACGGATCTAACCCTGACAGGAAAAAGTTCGTACATCTAAATTTTATACAACCTCTTATAAGAGAATAAGGCTTAGTTGTATTGCATTCGTTCGTATCTCTAGGCAAGTCCCTCATAATGCTTTTCTACGTATTATTTATTTCGAAACCACTAACACAGTTTCGTAGCCCAAACTTTCTTTGTTCTTAATAGCTCTGCTATTTTTATGCCTTACATGTTTCATATTACAGACATTCGCCTAATTTAGATTCCTTCTCCATCGTTAGAGTTTACCCTAATTTCTTTGGATAAAGATTTTGAGAATTTTTCAAGAAATTATTATTTATGCTGCTGTAACTCTGGTCGAAGTTTTGATATTCTAATTTTTATAAAACCATAAGATTATTCACATTATCACATTCGATGGTAACGAAAGCTGCAAAACGTTTGCTGCTTAAACTAATACTATTAACACTAATACTACTAACACTAATCATTTAAACTCTACGCTGTTTGGCTTCTTCCGGGTAAACCTGTCCACAACAGAACTGTTTCTTAATTTACTTACCGACAGGCACTCCCTCGCAGCCTGCTAGAGGTTCACTCTCGAACAGGCCATGGAGGCCCGGTGGGGAATAGAGGTATAGCGGTACTCTTTCTTTAACTTCGGCGCTAGATGGAGTTGGTAGTTAACACCCCGGCCCTGCCTCTTTACTCCACGTCGCTGCCAACAAACCGTGATAGTGGGATATGTATAATAAAAACAAGAAAATCAAAACCCTCACCCACCCCCCGAAATACAACGAATTAAGTAAAAGTAACTGATGCCAGAACTGCCATTGCCCCATATTATTGACGCAATTTTGTATCTATTCGCTGCTCTTCGTGGATGTTTTGAAACATGGGCCTAATATTTCAATAACAATTGACCGAATTCCGTGAAAAGTTTACAACCAAGGGTCCCGGTTTTGTCAGCCGTTCTGCAACACGATATTCTCTGCTCAGGGAGTATACGAATCGCTGGATATGATCAGGATGTTGTGGACGTTGTATGGTGGACAAGTATTTTTAAATGATTTAAAAAAATTCGTAGTTTTATCTGGTTTAAACAAATAAAAGTGATGGTTGAGTGGCCGACCACTCACAAAACAAAGATAAGTACACAAAGCACACACACAAACATGTGATACCCTAGCCTGAACTGCTCTGCGACACCTCTCTGCGGTCGAACTAGGACTACAGAAAAATCTTGGGCTAATAGTAAAATCCCGATTAGTTGGAAGGTGGGAGTGAGTAATGTCCTTACTTTCATCCAGGTAGCTGGCACGTGTACACCAAAAGAAGCACGCGCAGGGAGATCATTCACTGCGGACAAGTTCTGAGCTGCATGGAGCCACGCATACAAGCCGGTGTCATTCCTTGTCAAGCCCGAAGGAAAACATTTTTCTTCTCCCGACAGTTGAAACGAGAACAGTTAATGATACCCATGTAAAATCGATGACAAATTCTTCTATTTAGCACGATGTCACGTGGTTGTGTCCGTCTCTAGGAATGATTGCTGTTGACAAGCAACTAGATTTCCTGACGTGGCAACGTAGACCGTTCTGACGTATGCATCGACATGTAGCCTTTTCCAAAGTAAGTACTTCACAGAATGCCATACAGTTCTTTCAATTTCCTGTATCATCTTGTTTCATTAATGTTATCCAGTAACACATTACGTCTTCTTCATCCTCTCATCCTTCCATTTTTCCGTCCATAATGCGTTTAGAAAACATTACCTACCCAAGATGTGTCCATTCCAGTCACTCGTCCTTCTTTTTATTATATGTAGGATGCTGCCTTCCTCCTTGACTCTATAAAATACTTTTTTCCATTTTTCACACGATCGGGCCAACCGATTTTCACCATCGTTCTCTAAAACATTGCAGAACTTCAGAAGTAGGCTGTATTTCTAATCTTCTGTCTGATGCGCCGAAGTTTCAGAGCCATAAAGAGCTGCGCTCTGAATGTATCATATCACCAGCTACTTGCTGATACTTAAGTCAAAGTTGCTGGTAGAAAGATTCTTCTTCTTGTGAATACTGCTTTTGACGTGACAATCCTGGATATAATTTCATTCTCACCCATTACCAAATTATAGGTTCTACACACAAAAAGAGCAGATAACAGCAGATAGACGGAAAGAATTATTCTTCACATAACACTTTTGTTTTATTTCGTAAAAACTTGTAATAATAATAATAATAATAATATTTATTTATATCTTTATTTATTTACTTACACGTATTTATTTACCTGTTGACTGAAGGATTTAATGGCTTCGTCGTTCGAGAGTCCCCAAAAACGCTGGTTGGATTTCCGATGTTTTGCCACAGACATTTTGCATATGTTCTTACATTGTTTTATCTACATTGTTATTGCAGGAATACGCGTAAGTAAGGTCCCCAAATATATTTTCATATGCGGCCCCAAAATGCGTTAAAATACACAAAAAAACAAAGAAGGAAACAAATAAATTCAAGACACGAAAAGCCCAAGACGAAAAAAGCAAAACATTGCAAATAAACACATTTTACGACTAAATGTTAGGATTTAAAAAAAAACGGACAGGCAAAGTACGTGTAACGTAACATTGACAAGCGTTCGCGTAACTATTTTGCCGTGGAAAGACAGTAAGTATTACATGCTCTGAGTGTGTGTCTGTAGCCTTCTCCGGCACGTAAAGGGTATGCTCCGCAGTATATTGCGGTCTGTGGGCTGTCTGGTTATGCAATATTTTTGCACGCTGTTTCACAAACAAAACGATTTTCGGGAGAAAGTTACTGAACACAAATGTGTATTTTGACTGTCTCTACAACTTCCATCTCAAAATTTTCTAATTTTAAGAAAATCTCAGTGACATATTATCGTAAATGTATGTAGGTCTACATATAAAATGCCCTTTATTCTTCTCGGAGTGTAAAGAAGCTTTAATATTCTCTAAAGAATTTAGAAAAATATGCAAATGTAAAGTTTCATGAAATTGGTTCATGAAATATGAGATGAGCCGAGTTGTTCCATGCCGACGACAGGGCGGACAGACAGGCATGACGAAGCTAATAGTCTCTTTTCACAATTTAACGAAGGCGCTTTAAAAAGTCGTTACTATTTTGAAGGTTTAATTCTGCAAATTCTGCTGACGAAAACCGCTGGAGTGTTATCCTGTATTTATATCAGAATTCCGCAAACAACTATTCACTTCTCCACGACTTTCTTGACGCAACCAGCGCGTTTTTGCGGCGAAGTGTTTTTTCTGCATCTCCGTCTTCACATGCAAGCTGTTTCTGACTCCTGAACACAATTCGCCACTGTTAAACGTCAGGCAGCTAACTGGTGTCATTATTGCTGTCTTCCTGGGTAGGCAGTTTAACTAATACCGCGATGTGGAGAAGATTACCTTACTTCGGAATTCAAAAGTCGCATGTTGAAAACATGGTTATGCGACAGTTTAGCAGGAACATGTTCTTATTGATTCGCCTATGGGCATGCAGGGCAAATAAGATAATATGTAGAAATAAGTTTCGTGTGGATTACCATCTATTTAATTATTCCTAACACAACTTTATTGTACAAAGAAGTTAACAGAACATAGCTACTTGTTTCGGCTTTTGTTTATATAATAAAATTGTGTTACACTAAAATTATAATCCTATTAATCATTTAGTAATACAGAACGGGGATGTCTCACCTCTTGTGCTCATTTTGTTTGTAATTTATTGCTATATTGACTTTCTATCGCCGAGTTCGGGAAAGTGTGTTCTAGACGCTTGCTTCGAAGTTGGGAAGTCCCGAGTTTAAATCTTTACCTTGAGACCTATAAAACTGACATATTTCTCTTTGTCTTCCTCAGGCTCTGTACTCAAATGGAAAACTTAAATTTACAGTATCGTCTATTTTTCTATAGTCATCTAGAAGCTTTTATTTCTTCTTCCACACCAGGACTGAGACTTTCGTACGGATACAAAACTTATAATATGTTTGGAATCTTGCTCCAAATTACATAATTTTAGATACTGAAATAACGTCTTGACTTGAATGAAAGCTTAAAAGTATATTTAGATCCATTTGGGGACAGTTATTAGATGTATATGTGATGAGAATTCTTTTAAAACTGTGAGTCTAAATGTAAATATTTTTCAGTAGAGTATCTTCAGTAATATTTTGTAATATTTGGTAGAATTTTGTTGTTGCTGGTTATTACAATTAGTGGTCCTACACTATTTTTTTTTTCAGATTTTTGGACTGACAATTCTAAAAGAAAATTTCCAGCTTATTACAAATGACACAACATTTTTTTATTATTGTAACAAATTTAATTGGCATACATCTTCAATACAACTGTCCAGCACTTATGCGCAAAACTCTTACTTCCAATGAATTTTATATACACGGGTCCGTGCATCGTGAATCGAATTTAATAATTGTCCAACAAGATGCGTCTTATTCAGTTTACTAAATTTCTGTAGGTAGCTCTACATGTTTCGGGTGCTGACACCCATCATCAGGAGCTTGTAAAACTGTAATTACAGCTTCTAGTATTGATTAACCGGATCTACAACCATCCGCTCAACAACGAGAGCGGATGGTAGTAGATCCGGTTAGTCAATACTAGAAGCTGTAATTACAGCTGTACGAGCTCCTGATGATGGGTGTCAACACCCGAAACATGTAGAGCCACCTACAGAAATTTAGTAAACTGAATAAGTCACATCTTGTTGGACAATTATTAAATTCTTACTTCCAACTTTTTGTACACCATTTATTATATACTGCTCCCACATATTTCAGTCACAGTCTCTGGCCATCTTCATCGAACTGAACGTATAAAGCATATGTTGCAAGTAACCAGAAGTAAGTGGTAAAAATGTACATGTTTATGTCTACCTACACACAATGTTAATATTGTGGTGCAAAACTATAACTAGATACAATGTTAAAACTGCCTCAAAATTATGATAAAAACATGTTAATTTTATTTAATGTGCTGTGTCCAAACATCAGGGATGGTTACATAATCTTCGCGTTAATTTGGATCGAAAATCTGTAAAAATGTATATTAAACTAAGAATATGATTTATGAAGTATGACATAAAATGTCAAATTTGAATTATATATCAAAGGATATAATTCGCAATATATACCCCAAGGTTTAGACACTCCGTTTGTACACCATGAATGAATACGCCATACTGTGGATGAATGTAAACCCTTTGTTGAGGATCGATATAAGATCTCTCTTATACGCATGAGCTTTGGGGTAAGACGTCTCGTGTAATGTAGCATAGGGTATACAGTTCGTCAGTATTTTGTTCTACAATTAATGAACTCCATTGTTGATAGGTTTGTATATAGTAAGGTTCTGCGCAGGTCATACATATAAATCTTAAATATAGTTTTAAAATTGTGTCTAATTAGAGATTGGCCCCACAATTTTAACACTATATATGCTTATGGAAATACACCAATATATATATATATATTTCTTCATTAACTTTTGACTACGTGCCGAATATGCCGTGTACGTCTAAGAATTTTGTAGCTCGCAGAGAATGGCCATAATCTGTGGTTAAAACATGTGGGAGCTGTAAATAATAAATATTGTGTAATACGTTGGAAGACAGAGTTTGTGTAGTTTGTTGTAACTGTTAGTTGAATTGCTTTTAAAGCTTACATATAGACTGTGCTACATTGCCTGCCTGCTGATAATTGACATGATAAAAGCATACATACCACGAGTATGGGACATGTGTTGACCTAGATCCTTCTACATACATTAAGTGACATATTTTACTGTCTCTGTATCTTCTTGTGCAACAGTACTTCAAGATGGTTTCTACTGAATAAACAAAACACGCTTTCTGTTCTTTAAGGTCTACAGAGAAGGTTGTGTCAACTGAATCTTTTTCCAAATTCACTACTTAGTAGAGCTTATTGTTTATTAAAGAACTTCATTGAAAAGAGTGTTACCTATTATTACGTGGTAAAAAGTACATCATAAAACAAAACATTAATTTTAGATCAGAAATCTTTGTACATTTTTGAAATGTTGTGCTCGAGAAAGACAGAGAAGATCAGTTGGGCTATTAGTGTGAAAGAGAAGAAATATTAAATGGAGTCAAGGAGAAAAGTTATATGCTGCATACAGTAAGGGGGAAGGCTAACTGGATTGGTCACATCTTGAGTAGGAACTGCCTTCTAAAGCATGTTACTGATGGAAAATAGAAGTGATGAGTAGACGAGGAAGAAAACGGAAGCAGCCACTAGAAGACTTTACGGAAACGAGAGGATACTGGAAATTGAAAGTGGGGGCACTAGATCGCCCTCCATGGAGTACTCGTTGGGAAGAAGCTATGGAACTGTCGTAAGACAGACTACACGATCCATCCGAGCACAGGCATGAATTAACATAGGATATTACCACTAACGCAACAAATTCTCCCAGAAGAAGTCTTACTGCGGCAGGTCAGTGCTGTTAGTACGTCAGTGTGGCAAATAAAATTAATTAATGCAAATGTTTAGCGCAGAAAAATGTTCCCCATTTTGGTCTAATAATCTTTATTAAACTTCTCAAAATTTCTAATCATAGCACATAATTAATAGCACATATTACAAAACATAAACGTATATAAGTTATAAAAACTCTAGTCGAAGTTTTGAGTGTCTTGAATACATAATTAAGTGTGTCAAAACTTATTCTGCCGCTATACAATGTAAGGTGCAGTGTGATGTAATCAATCAGAAAATGAATTTGGATTATGCGAGAATCCACACAGCTAGAAAATGTATTAAAAGTACGGCCTTAAACATACAGGATGGATAGTAACTGAACATATATCAGTATGCTACAATCGAGTGTTAAGTAACTTACTCAGAATTTTGTCGAATCAAATTTAATAATCATTGCGCCAGGTCTAGTACTGTGGTGTAATTTCAGAACGAAATTTATTGATTTAATTAAGATGGATTCAAAGTTATTTCTACTCTCTCGTGTAGGTACCAACTGCAATGAAACAACAAAGGAAGCTGTGAATGCACAGTTGTGGAAATCTAACCGTCGCGGCTACGAACTTTGGAATAGGAACCCTATCATAGGATTATGATTATTAGAATTTATTTTCATTTTATGTAGACGTGACTAACTTTTACACTTTATCATAATATTAATAATCTTCTGAATTATATGAATAAAAAATGGAATTGTTTTCAATAACTGGTACGTTTCTAGTTACATGTGTGAAAGCGCTCAGAATCCAGGATACTTTAAAGATGAGGCTTATATTCTCCTGTTAGGATGTTGTACTGTCTATAGAGTAGCAAAGCTTAGATCTGGCAGGCTGCTGAGCTGTGGATTTATCTATCTGGAGGCTGGACGCTCGCCAGAAGCATGAACTGAACTTTTGAAGACGTAACGCAATTCATGGGGAAGTGCGAGATTGGGTTACGTAGGTAGGGACTTGGTTCCATTCACATAAGGGGATAATCCGAAATATCTACGAGATTTTGACATATTTTTATCATATGCTGCAAATGTGCACACGCATTCTTATCATTAATAGGAGTAAATCTTCCGTTACAGGTTTAAGTTTTATCATACTGTTAGACAGATAAGTACAAATGTCTTGCTTGTGTACCTAAACCAGTTTATGAACAAAGATTCAGCCCAGAAACAAAAGCCTGATTCAAGACTCAGTGTTGATTTTCAAATTCGGCATTCATCAACTCTGGAATGGAGTAGATTGTCTCGAGAAAACTTCACGCCTGATAATTCCATTAGTAGGCCTACCTCTAGAATCACTTGGTTAGGTGTTTCCGATATGAGTAGCTTTGAAATAAACTTGGAACTGTCCAAGAACTGTGACTTTTTGCGAGATTTTCTCATTGCATAAAATTAATTTTTACTTACGTCATTCTATAATATGTTCTGACTAGATTAAATGTGGTCTCATCCACATAAGTTGCCTCTGAACGTCGGATTAGAATTTTCAGTTATGTACTCATATGTCTGCTATACACTCTGCACACAGGCTTAGGAAACACATCATTAAACTTCTCGAGAAACAATGACAAGATTTATCTGCAATTTTAAAATTTCTTTAATATTTTCCATTTTCTGTGCATTAAACAAATATTCATACAAGTACAAAAATGCATTTAGAATCTTAGTTTAATTTGCGTAGTTTATATTACGTTTTATTTTTTTCTACCTATTTCGGCCCGTCTGAACTATTGTCAGGGAAAACAAAATACAAGATGTAGCATTTGTGGAACAAAAGTGTATGAACTCAATAAAAGTGCAACTTATGCTTGCAGAAGACATAGCAATAAGCTTCACGTACAAAATACTCGTACACAAATATTGATTAAGACAAGATTGATTAGAATATTTAAAGTGTGTGCGCTATTGCCGTCGTTCAATTGCGTATAAATATTTTTACTATGTATATGCGTATTTGCATCCATTACATATCAGATCTTGAACCCTATATGAATGAAATCCCGTCAAGTTACATTTTGATGTTTATCGTTTGAATAAACATACTCTATAGCATAACAGCGCATTCTGAACACTGTGTGCTGCCTACCAGTGCATTATGAACACTGTGTGGCACCTACCAGTGCATTCTGAACACCGTGTGCCGCCTACCAGTGCATTATGAACACTGTGTGGCACCTACCAGTGCATTCTGAACACTGTGTGCCGCCTACCAGTGCATTCTGAACAATGTGTGCCGCCTACCAGTGCATTCTGAACACTGCGTGGCACCTATCAGTGCATTCTGAACACTGTGGCACATACCAGTGCATTCTGAACACTGTGTGCCGCCTACTAGTGCATTCTGAACACTGTGTGCCGCCTAACAGTGCATTCTGAACACTGTGTGTCACGTAACAGTGTAACATGAGCAACGAATTCTCGCCTAGCCATCTATTCTGAGCACCATTTCCTGCTAAAATGTGTAACCTCGACACACATTCTGTGGATATCGAGGTTACTTTCTGTTGTAATTAAAATCGGTCTGTATCTCCGATTTAAGCTTTCTTATAATCACCCGCCTATCGTCATAATATTATATAATTAAAGTGTGCTTTAAACCGAAATTACATATACGCTCCATCTGCTTTCACTAGAATCAGCAAACTAATATGATCCACGCAGCTGATTAACACATTTTATTAATTTCTTTCAAGTCCTGGTCGCTGGGCAGGAATTAGATAAATTCGTAGAAAATTAATTACATCCATATAGATGCACGGAACTACAATAACGTTTTACTCTATATCGCATCAAACAACGTAAATTAAATTTTCATGTATACAGTATAAGATTAACGTACTGGTGGCTTATAATTTCTGTCAGTATGTCACACTGTGCCTCCACAGCGTCTAACAATAGGACGAGCTGCTATTGTAGCATTTATCACGGGAGTATTTTCTATAATTATTATTCATTATGTACAAACATTTTCTTGATATTTCTCTGTATGACTGAGATCAACTTTTTGAATTTGTATGAAAATAGTCTCTAAGATTTAAGCTTATATTCACACTAGTAACCTACAAAATAATAATGCAAACTTATTCATAATAAAATCGTTTAAATAGTCATATAATACACAAAAATGTAATAGGAACTAGTATTAAACTGTTGCACGGAATATGTAGGCCTAAAACATCAAGAATATACGTCATACAGCCTAATATCTGGCTTGGAAATCTTTTCGGATCAGAAATCTACTTTAAAGTGTGACCCAAAAACCGCTCTGTCGCAAAAGAGCCGAAAGTGCAGCTTTCTCAACGAAGCCCTATGGAATAGAAGGTTTGAGTGTCAGGAGGATGATCAAGTAGTGTTTTCAAAAGTCACTATCCATACTGGAATATTCCTTGAGTGTTATAACACTCTCCAAGCTTCCCATCTAACAAGAAATACCCTAATCTCCTAAAGCGTTTCATTCATAACCGCGTTTTTAATAACAGGACAAGAAAGTAATAATTTCTATTTATTTACACACTTTAACGACGCTGTAAACATGCCAGACTTCACACTCTTAACCAAGAGGATGCTGTATGAGTGAGTAATGGACAATAGTAGATGTGGAAGATAGTGAACGTGATTTATATTTAGGTACAATCCTGACATTTTTCCAGGCAGACACAGGCAAGGGCGAACAACTTCATGCAATCAGGATGGCCAGCGTCTGAACCGAGAGTTTAAACTGGGACTTCTGGAACTTTATGTGGGAATGCACTCCAATTGGCCACGACCTTCGGTAAGTTGTTTGTTGTTCATGGGGTTTTAAATTTAAGGGCCTTGTACTAGAATAAATATTTAGAATAATTACTGAAACCGTATTAAGTTTTGTCAGTAGCCTACTTACACGATTCGTTAAACTGTGCTACATGGGCATAAATGGTATGAAAATTTATTGTACTATCTGCTACGTAGCAATTTGTACGAACATTTATCAGTTCATACTCATATCCATTGATGTGGTTGAAGCAAAGTCGGTTACTAACTTAAGAATGGACAAATCAACAGCACAATCTCCCCATGAAGTAGCTAAAACAAGTTCACTCATAGGCAGTTAGTGGATATCAAACGAAATTCTCACAACACGATCCTTCCTTCCAACGCGTAGTAGACAAAATTAAAGCTTGAACGTACGCATCTCTCATGGATGTCACACAAATGTGACCGTTTGTTTGTTACAGATATTACACTAATGTGAAAGTTCTTATCTGCCACAGGTAACATTTAACTGTGAATGCTTATACATGCCACAGCACTGAAATGTAGACACAAGTATTATGCTCCAAGTAATATTTAACTGTGAAATTTTGTGCCTTCCAAAACGACGATCCAACGTAAACGTTCGCAACTGCCTCAGACATCACACTAAGTAAATTTTTATATCTTTAACGGATAAAACTCCTATATGACCGTTTGTATTAGTCACAGCCAACATTTGAAGCTGAATGTTCGCATCTGCCGCAAGAATCATTCAGCTGGATGAGGGAAATTGTGCGACTCGCACAATTTCCCTCATCCCGGAAACATAGCCTGCTACTCTGCTCCTAACAGCCGACCACCAGCAACCAAGGCGTTAAACACCATATACGGCAACAACACAAGTATAGACTCGAGCTCCTGATGATAGGTATATAAGTGCCCGAAACATGTGTGAGCAGATTATAAGTGCAATAAAGCCTTCAGTAGAATCTAGTTGGTTTTCTTCTCTACGCTAATTAAGGTGCATACCTGCCACAGATGTCGCTCCTGTGAACATCCGTATCTGCGGCATATGACACTTGATTGTGAATGTTTATATGTCACAATAACTCTCAAATCTGAACATTTATATCTCCCACAAATGTCACTCAACTAATAAAGCGCATACAGATTTTTCTTCACCGCTTATTCCAGCTCTAATTTCTAATGACAGCTAGTATATTCTCTCTATTCCTTCTGAAACAGTCATTACTGGAACCCTAATGTTCGTAGTATTGCCTTCGCTTGTGAATTTAAATAAAATGAAATGTAAAGTTTTTTTATTTTCTATGTATTTAAGCCCATTTACATCGATATCTTTCTTCTTTAGAATTTAAATATATTAAGTGGATTCACTTCTTAGGCTTTATTTTGCGTCGAATTGGGCATTGTTTTGCTTAACTATCTTTTTTGAAATTAAAAAATATTTGCTGGATTTTTAAAGAAAAGTTCATGGTATTGCTTGATCATCTCTTCTTTGCAGTTTATTCGCCGAGAAAGTAGGTGAAGACACGTGCGTGCTGGAGAGATTATTTGCTTTATGGTATAAGACGAAGAAAATGTGCAATACAAATTAATATTTGCAAATTATGTAATACATTCCCCTTCTAAACTTCTAGTGATACAGTACCAGAATGCTTCAAATTTTCCACATGTATGCCTTCAAGTGTCACCAAGTCCCACGGCTTGTATTTTTTGAAATATGGTAATTATTTCGTATAGACTCGGTATCAAATATTGCACACATATCTGGGATGGTTCATCATTTGTGTATCGTTACTTGACACGTACAATTTGAAGTATTTATCTACACCATTTACTGCAAATAAATGTACATTTCTGACAGATGCATTAGCACCAAATTATTCACTACCCACATTAACTGATGGTGATATTTCCACCTCACCAGACTGGACGATCTCCATACATGTATTAAGTACGAGAATAAATATACACTGCTGAAATGAAGTGACCTACTGTGACGGGGTATTTTCTTGAAAAAGTGTCTTTTAATTCGGACACAAGTATGGGGAAAAATCACTCAGACTCGCGTACAAGAAGATAACATAAGCCAGTCTTCTTGAAATGGAAGTAATAAAATTCACTGCTTAGTAGAAATGTTAAAGTTGTAGCTTATTGTTCTGTAAGTAACCTGGGTGACCAATTTAGGGAAGAATTGTATTAATGTGTACTGTCTCTCATTCTAATAAATATCTGACGATTATACGAAATGTGATGCCATAGAAAAAACTCTTCTAACAAAATAGCCTGATGAACCAGTCACTCCGTTAGGCCTTTCTGTCCAAGAAAGAATTAGAAATATTTCTTTGTAAATTATGATCAATTTGAAAACAAAAGCTCGGTAATGGTAGCCTCCATGCATAATCTCAATACACAAAAGAAGTAAAAAAATACTTGCGCTTTTCGTTTAGAGGTTCTTCAGCTTAACCTTCTCGGAAAGGGAGGCGAAAGTAATGCCTCCAGTAACGTATTTAATGTCTTGCCTTATGTGAGTCTCATAGAAGAATGTTGCTGAAAATTCGCATTATCTGGGCTATTAACGCCATGTGCGCTACTAACAGTTACAGACGTTTCAAAGGGTCGTAGTGGTTTTATCTTCTTATCACTAAGAACTTTCGGAATGTCGCCCTCGCTCGACATCCCAGAAGGCGGGTCTTGAGCTCGACTCAAATTGTTATTATTATTACTATTTTATTTTATTATTACTATTATCCACATTCCTTATTTCACAGCAGGTTAGCTGGTTCTCAAAAGAGTTGGGGTCTAAGTGACCAAACACTTCTTATTCACTCTTCTGCCAAAAACTGACTATACGGCATGTATAACTGCTTTAGACTGTACAGAGCAGGACGAAGTTTAAGCGCTTCAAACTGTAGTGCAATTTGTTGGGGATAATATTTGTTGTTAATAGTACTAATGTTATTATATAGTCCTTTGTCAGGTGCCATAATATTCTCAATAACTTCTCTTTTGAAGTCTGTATTCTTCTAGAGCTTTCCGGTCGTGGTACTGCGAAGGTTGTGACTGTTAAAAATCGCTTCATCTGCTACACATTCTTCTTTGATGGTTCTGTCAGGCGTAACTTGGTCTATTCTATTGCTATGGATAGTTAGATCAATTAATATGGACATGTCATAACATAGTTCGTGGTGGGAATTTTCCAACACGGACTGTAGCTCTACTTATAATACGGCGTTGGTGGTCTCTTTTATAGTCTGGATTTGATAGTCAATTCTTGATGGACAATGTTGGCTGTTTGATTTTGACGATGGTTTTAATGGCCTCGAGTTAGCACACGACTTGCAACTTTGCATGCTGAATGGTTCCGGACCTCTGTCGGAATTTCCTGCAGATATCATTAGTAGTATTCGGGGCCTTTATAATATGCTTCTCACAGTTATTGATAATACAGACCTGACTGTGGATGAACACCACAAATCAAGCAGTTTCTGGGACGGGTTGGCCAGCATTTCGCCATGCGTTCAATGTTATTTTGTCGACATCTGGACTTTCAAGTTCATAGGTGTCTCTTCGTTGAGGGGTTTCCTCTTCCACAGTGTTAGTCTGCCTTACGCCATTCTGATGGTTCCTTTTGTGTGGTAGAGGGGCATAATGAGTTGAGAGATGCGCAATTAACGTTTCTGTCACATGAAACTCGAATAGATGGATGGCATTCCTATTGTCGCGAAAGTAAGTGTCTAATCATGTAATTTGGCTATTGTGTACGTTGTACATATCAATAATTTATACACTGCCCTGTTATTATTATTGTTATTGTTATTATCACAGATTGTCACAGATTATTGCTCCCAGGTGTACTTCTAATTGATCAATTATCTTTAAGTTTAGGATTTGCCTATGGCTATCCTGACTGACTTGATTTGCTTTAGAGAATTAAGAAACGCTTCGCGGCAGTTACCAAAATCTAAGCAAAGGCTGACTTTAGGCGACTTTCCTTGTGGTTTGTAAAAGGCTGCTCGACAAATGCCAGTAAAAGTATAGGCGTAACACTCGTACGTGCTGCTTGGTTATTACGTTGGGGACTTGAAATGCCATATTGCGGGGAAGGCATGACCGCAGGGACGAACAACGGGAGAGATTTTGACTTTCGCCATTGGGTCTTCTTCCTTCCCAGGGTCATATGAAACCAACCGAGCGCTTGCCCTTCCTGGTCTACAGTAACCTAACTGCAGTGAGAAAAGTGAGTTAACCGAAAGAATGAATGTCGACAAGAGAAGATGAGAAGCACTGCAAGGTCTCATATTCCGTACTGTGAAGACATTAAAGTTACGTATTTCCCAGGAAGATATTGCATTGGTCTAAAATTCTCTTTCCAAAGTCTAACACTGTTCTATCTAATTTAATAATTGTCCAACAAGATGCGACTTATTCAGTTCATTACACTTCTGTAGGCCACTCTACATGTTTCGGGTGTTGACACTCATCATCAGGAGCTGGTACAGCTGTAATTACAGCTTCTGGTATTGATTAACTGCAATGAGTAAAATACGCTGCTATTAATACTAATATATAGTTTAAAATTCTAGATTGGTTATATTGAATGTTACTAGC
>Ga0123352_10005173_pt1 | contig 19525 bp, 14 predicted proteins | sample TergutLab28metaG_FD_89700 | JGI IMG/M metagenome (GOLD analysis project Ga0123352, IMG submission 89700) | Labiotermes labralis P1 segment gut microbial communities from Petit-Saut dam, French Guiana - Lab288 P1 | ecosystem: Host-associated > Arthropoda: Insects > Digestive system > Gut ... | reverse complement strand
TATGCTGCAACTCAACATCCACTGCTCCTGATGATGGGCGTATGCGCCCGAAACGTGCAGACCTAAGAATACATCAATATAATTATCTTGTTGCATCAAGTTGCCATTTCACATTATTTCATGAGTAAGATGCACGGTCAAAAAAACCTCAACGTAAAAACAGTCTGCAGGACTGCATGTGGGACGCTTCGAAAACCTGAATTCAATTCTACCACTACTTGCACTCTTAATACATGCAATCTTACGGAACTTTATAGAGGCAGAGCAAAGAATTGTTTCCCTGTGCACACCATAGGAATAGGAATGGCGGCATAACTCCACTGATTCCTAACCTCGACAATAGAAGGTCAATAGTCAACTTCACGCACCAACTGGATTACCCTGAAAAAAAAACCCGCAGTAGGTACCGAGCAGGAGGTTCTGCGGGCCGCATAAGGTGTCTGGACGCTTTGGAGTAGACAAAATTCTCTAGACCCTGAAAGGAATCGAAACAATTCCTCGGTTGTCCGACCAGTAACCTAATTGCTATAAGGATTATTCACTAATTAATTCAGTTTACTTCAAGTTCAACATCGTGGAAGAAAATAGCGAATCTGGATAGTAAAATAAATTTATCTCTGCAGTATGTAATCAGGATGACCGCATCAGATAGTAGGGTATGCAGCTCACGCTGTACGCAGAAAGAAAATAAAAAACACATATAAAATTTTAGTATGAATGGAAATGACCACTTAAGCGTAAAATGGGGATTGATGCACAGTTTATCTTTATCTGTTTCCCGAGTATAGGGAAATAAGAGCATCCTTACGCAAGGCGAGTCGGCTGACATTTGTGTCCCCTTATCTGCACCGGAACGTAAGACGCTCGCCCAACTGTTTGTTGTGTCCCATGTACAAAAAGGTCAGTCGTGTGAGAAATGTCTTATGTTAAGCAAAGACTGCCTACTCGTGAGACTTCTACGAAGTATGCGTCATAATAAAAGAAATCGTAAAAACTTTGTTTAAATATCCCACGATAACAGTATCGCGTAAAAGAACAATATGCTGAATAACGGAAAAATTTCAAACGATAGGTTCATTTCTCTCTTGTAAGAAGTTAGTGCAAGTAACATAAGAGACCCCGTGTTTCTCGCAGAGGTATTCGGCGAATGGTTCGCGGTCTGTGACTTCCTAGATCTTCAGATTCGAATCTGTGGTGCTTATTATTTGTGGGATGCCTTGAAAAATAGAGTTTATGTGAAAAATACATATTATTTACAAGAACTAAAAGAATATTTGAAGAGAAACTACGAAGGTTACGAGACGACAGCCGTGCCGTGTGTAGAAAAATATTTGTAGAAATTTCCCAGGTTAGTTTATAAGCTCGAGTTCCGCACTTTGAGAATCTTCCATGAAATAAAGCAAGTAGAACTACACAGGAAAAACGGACTCTAAATTCCCAGCGGATGCAGGCTTCGTATATGCGCTAAAGCAGTTCCTGCGACAGCTGTCGCCCCCAAGAGAAAAGATTAAAGGTACACTCTGTATTAAAACAAATCTGACGGAAATTTTTACGTCAGAAGGCGGACTGAATTCACAGTCTGAAGCTAGGATAGGGTGGCGAGCATTTGTTGATAAGGTAATACAAAATGGCGGGTTTCTTCATTAGGACCCTACACCATACAGACCCGAAATAATCAGTTTTCGTTAACATTAAATGAATAATATGAGAAACGACGTGTTCAAAATTTAAAATAAAATGTTCCAAAACTAACTGCACTCCATTTTGGAGCTTGTATAGCCAAAGCTTTGTCTTCACAAAGGATGGAACCAGAGAATTAGCCGTGCCTTCAATAACAGACAGTAGTGACGTAATATGAAGATGGTACTGTTTGAAAGTGAGCCCGTATTGTCCAACATTACTTCATATTGCAGGGATGACCAACATGCAACACTCGAGGAAAGTATATGCTGCCCTCGGTCACCAGAATAGGTTTAATAATATAATTTAGCAAAGGCAATATAACAGGTCTACAGAACACAATATGGTAACTTCATTAGCAGAAAAATGTTTAGAAATTCTAATTCACCACTTTTAAGAGAGGATTAAAAAAGGTAAAGTGATCCCGTTACAGGCCCGGTGTGGCCTAGAGGGTGGGTAGAGTTATGGTTCTACTCTTCCATGATCGCGGCACTAGAAGGGGGTGAGTGGTCAGCAGCACGTCCCGGCCGCACTTTACTCCCGGGAAAGACCCGGTACCCATTTTACAGGAAGATAGGAGGTAGTAAACCAATTTTTCTGTGTGTTTGCCGAGCTTAGTAATTTAGTGCGACCCTCGGGTGAGTCATTACGAATTATGTGGCCCTCCTGCTGGTATGAAGTTGGCCAGCCCTGTTCTAGATCGTAGCTTCTACCGATAGGCCTCCTCCTGTCCACTACTTCGTTTGTTATGCCAGACGAGAAAGAGTACAAAATGCAAAATAAATGTGGACTATCGGAGACCTACTTCTTTATGGATGAATGCTGTAGAGGTAGGAAAGAAAACAGCAAAAATATAAAGTGCAGATCAGATAAAAAACAGGAAAAAACATGAACAACATTGGGAATACCGTCAATATGTACCCCACAAGGCTGAACCTAGCAGTTATGTTTTACTGAGTTAGACAGAAGCCCAGTTCGAAACTCGGCTGGGACATCAACCATCTTCACTGAATTCTTTCATTCACTTTTCATCTCCTCCGGGAAAATTCTGAGATACTATCCTTCATCAGGCCGTGATGTTTCCTATTATATCCTTTCAAATTAACTCTTTAAAGACTAAAACGTGTGTTGTACATAAGGAAATAGTGCGTACCGCGCAGTAAACACTCTTAATCTCGGTTATACAAAACCAATCTGCTAAGGCTGTTGAAGGCAAAAGTCGCTGTTTGTTGTGGGATCGTACAAAAATAAACGCCATGTGAGCACTGTGTATAATTTTTGAAAGTTAAACCTGGTGGTGAGTAAAGTAATCGCTAGGCTGTGAAAGGTTAATTGTTCAGTACAACCCATTAATTTGTTGCTATATAGTCTGGTTTATGACAACGTTGTTAAATAAACAAAAAACAAATAAGAATTGATGCCATCAGCGCATGATAACACTGACACTGATACCAAAGTATGGTGAGCTTGAAACCAACCATATACAAAGTAATGTGGTTGATTAATGATACCAGTTAATTACACTTGTTATTACCTCAAGCACGAGGTAGATAAGATTCATCGAATCATGTCTTTCGTCAACACGTCATACAGCAGGCTAGACAGTTCCGGTAGCTCTCCCTCCTAGCGTGTAGAGTCAACTGCAATTCCTTCAACGGAAAACTGGTAATCGTTTCTCCCGCTTTTCTTCTAAACGCGTTATCAAACGAAGTTTTTTGGGACTGCAAATTTAATCGGCGTTCCAATGAAATCGATTTAGAAGAAACAAACGTTTAAATCTGCGAATAACATGGACTTGACCCCAAAGTGAATGGTGCAAAAGCAGAACTGCACTGAAAGTTTCTGTCTTTCTGACTGCAGTTACATTCCAGGGAGACTTCCCTTTCCTTACGCAGTTCAAGACTAAAAATTCGCACAAGATGTGGTCCGAGATAGCGTAATCGGTAAAGCGAGTCGCTAAGGGCTGGACGTTCCGGGGATCAAATCCCGATGTAAGCGAGACTTTCCTCACCCTTCCAGCCGTGCCCTGGGGCCCACTCGCCCTCCTCTACAATGGATAGTGGGTTTCTTTCTAGGGGATAAAGGGGCTGGGGCGTGGCGTTGGCTACTCACCCCTTACCTAGCGCCGAGTTTAGAGAAAGAGTACAGCTATACTCTTACACAACTTCTGGGCTTTTATGGCCTGTTTTAGAGCGAATTTTACCCTTTTTATGGTATAAGATGCAGATGTCAGGGTAGCTCAGTTGGTATAGTGATCAGGCCACTGGCTGGACCACCGAAAAATCGTGGTTCCATTCCCGGCAGGAGCAAATGATTTAACACTATTCCGAAGTGTCCAGATCAATCCTGGGGCACAAGCAGCCTCCTATTCAATGTGTACTGGGGGGGGGGCACTTTCCCCGTGTGTAAAGCGTACGGGGACGTTAAATTTACCACTCAACTTCACGCCAATAAATGAAGCGAACTACCACTCCCCCATATGCGCTGATAGAATGCCCAAAGACAAATATTCCTGCCTGTATAGCATAATATATTGCTACACTTCCAGCGACGGTTTCAGATTAATTTGCTGGTCTATTTATTGTAAAATTCTTGGGTCATTTTTAAGCACGAATGTGTTGTATCGAGATGACACACTTCGGAATTATAATGTGATTCTGCAATGAATGTACGAAGATATGTGCTACTGTTCATTCCATTTGTTCGCGCACAACCAGCGCAACTGCATGGTCTGGTCGTACGTACGTATGTCTGTAACAATGTATATGATAAGCCGTTACAAAATTTAAAAAAAAAATTAATCGTACAACGTTCATTCAGACCTCAAAATAGTGTAACTTCTACCTGGACGACATTTATACGAGCCAAACGTCGTTACATTTAAGTCAAAATGTCACTCACTAAACAAAAATCTTCTATGGAACTATTAGTGCATTGCATAAAACCATGCCAATGCACTTCAGCTTGACCCAAATGAAACCAGTCCACATTATACCGTAGGTATTTAACACCATTTCAATATTATCCTCCTATCCCCGTCGATGAAATTCAAGTCGTTCCTTCCCTTCTGATTATCAGACTACAAGTGTCAATGTATTTCGCACTTCATTCATGCGCAGATTGCTACGTGTCTTTCCAATCTCATTTTCCTTAATTTTTTCATCCCATTTCCGTTACGTGAAAAGTGAAGCTATAGAACTGCCCATTATGCAATTGACTCCATTCTTTCTTAAGTTCTAAAAATTATTCTCAGCGCTTCATTCTCAAACACCTTCTTTCTACATATATTCTTTTCTTGCTTATGGCTAGAGACCACGTTACAAGATCACAGTTCTCAGTGATGTGACGCCGTGTGTTTTGGTATACAGGAATATTCGGTCGATCCCAGTAGCCGAGCGGTTTAAGGCGTGGGTCACCGGCCGCTCGCTTGCTGGGATTTTGGGTTCGAATCCCGCCGGGAACATGGATGTTTGCTTCTTCTGAATGTTGTGTATTGTCAGCTAGCGGTCGCTGCGTCGGGCTGATCACTCGTCCAGAGGAGTCCTACCGAATAAGGTGTATCTGAGTGTGATCGCGAAGCCCTGTAATGGGAGGCCATGACCAGGCATCGGATCGAAGCGCCACAGAAAAAAAAAGGAATATTTGGGAAAACCCTATTTCCCCTTTCTGCACAGTGAAATTCTACCCTGAAGATGGATATCAGTTTTAGAGTCAATCCAGATGAGAAAACGTCGTTTAAACAGCTTAGATGAAAGATTAGCGGGAATGTCAGCTCCATTTGTACTTGTGAAATTTGAACTGTTAATAGAACGAGCTGTAAGATAACGCTGTAATCATTCTCGGTTCAGAGATCCTCCACGTTCAGCTGTATCATCAGCAAAAATGCTGCTACAAGTCGTTTCTTCAGTGGATGACAGCGGGCGGCGAACAAATCTACAATATCTACAACTTCATATTTCCGGCTGCTCCAGCAGACGACTACAGAAAAATATAATTTACTGTTTCAAGTAGACAACTTCCATTTCCGAAGCAGACGACGGCACAAAAAATGAGGCAGTAAAAGAATATTATATAATAAGGTTCATAACCTTGTGGATAGAACACGAGGAAGTAAACCTTACGGAACCGCACAGGAAATTCAATGCAATCAGCTACCCCTGTGCAACACAATGTAGCTTATACACTGTCTACTGTGACCCTAAAAGAAACGACTGGTGACTGGGGAATTCGTATCTACAATGAATATATGCCTGCGCGAATAGAATATATTTGAAAAGACTCCATACACGACCGAAAATACCTGTAAATTCTACCACGCTCCTCTGCAACGGTATGTGTACTTGGCAAAGTTTTTCATGTTTCGCAACCAATTTGCCGTGTCTAACACGGTTTTATCTGAACTCTTCGATTCCTACCACAATTTAAAAGCGCCTGATAGCTACTTTATACCTGTCAGTATCACTTGCATATTCCACACACATAACATGAGCAACCTCCGTCGTACCAGTCACCGAAAGCGATCCCAGTGCCAGATGAAACTAACAACGAAACTGCAGCACTGTCAACACGTAACGTGTCCGGCTGTAACTGCAAGGACGTACACTTCTAATACGTCTAGACCCAAACAGTATGTTCTGCAGCACAGCAGATCTATTATTATGACTTTCTTGATAGCTGACAAATAAAAAACCAACTAGATGTCACTTGCTGCTTTTATTTTACTTCTTAGAGACTAAACATGTTTCGGGCATTAATATACCCATCTTCAGGAGTTTGCGACTATGTTGTTGAAATACCATATTGGCCGTTTCGTTCTTGGATTGTTGTGTGTTGGAGTGAGGGTGCGGTTCGGCTAGGGTGGTATCCGGGCTGCCGGTTTCAGGTTGGTTATAATTATCAACAAAATTTGTTATTGTTGCATCTAGTTGGCTGTTTATATTATCACACTGAGTTAATTAATAATTATGAAGCAATAAGTATAAAATATTATACAAGAATACACACGCGCGCGTGTGTATTCTTGCTTCAGTTATCCGGCATACAAACCGCATCTTTTCTATGCAGCATTATATTGTCACGTGCGGCCTGTCTGGATGTAACATATTATTCCACATTACCTCATAAAGAGCAAGACGTTCGGGAAAAAATTGTGGAACATAAATATGTGTTTCGATTTTCTCCACAACTTTTGTCTGAAACATATTTCACTCTCCTCAGACTTCAGCGAGATACCGTCATAAATTTACATAGTTCTCCATAAGAAGTAACTGTTATTCTTATCAGATTTTAATGAATTTTCCAAACATATGTTCGAATAATCTTCAGATATTAAATTTAATAAAAAAAATCCGTCCACAGGGAGCCGAGACCTTCCATTCGGAATGTCAGTCGGACACACAGACAGACAGACAGACAGACAGACAGACATGGTGCAGCTAACAGTTACCTTTCGCAAATTTGCAAACGCACCTAAAGAGCAGTGTCTCTCACACATAAGACATGACATACCTCGTAGTTTCTGCAACGTGTCAAGATAAAGTTTGCGTGAATGTTCTCCGCCTCTGGCACGAATCACTGTAACTAGAATATTCTTCTCACATGTCAAAACTAGCCACAGAAATGGTAGCACGGACTCTGCAGATGACTAGTGTTGAGGCACAGAGAGATGAGATATAAGGAACGAAACAGAGCAAGCAAAACCATTTTTATAAGAATATTTGTGATTCATTTGACAAAATATGTGTTCATGTCTTGGTACCACACACCAGTCACATTCGAGTTCTGTGAGCAGCAAAACAGTTATGGACTTACCCAGTGACACGGCGTTCGGTACTAGTGTGTCTGTATTCTGAATTTAAATTCTTATAATAAAACCAACTAGATGCACTAATTTTTCAATTTTTGTTTGGAATAAATCTCTACATGTTTCGGACAGTTCCTCTGTCCATCATCAGGAGTTTTTCACTGTACAAACAGCAATGGTATATGTCATACAGGTTTGCTGACAGCTTGCGAGCAGGATCAGGACGAAACTGGACAGCCTGCGAGCAGGATCAGGGCGGAACTGCAGTTCCGTCCTGATCCTGCTCGCAAGCTGTCAGCAAACCCGTATGACATATACCATAGCTGTATGTACAGTGAAAAACTCCTGGTGATGGACAGATGAACTGTCCGAAATATGTAGAGTTTTATTCCAAAAATAAATTTGAGAAACTGGTTTTATTATAAGAATTTATCACGGTGCACGGTCATCTGAACTTCAAAATCCTGAACTTACTTTTCAGTGTCATGCTAACACTTCGGATTTCGTGAACATTCAATGAAGAGTTTAAAAAAAAAAAGAAAACCACGCAAACGAAAGCGCTAACTCACAATGCCATCAAGTGCATAAAAAAGTTATTTCGAACACATTTAAAATTCATGGTCAAAAGACACAGAGGAGCAGCAGGTGCGTCGGATGTTCCTGCGCGTAAGGATCGGAAAATTAAAAAAGAGAAAAGCAGCGTTTGTGCTAGGAAAGACAGTTCCTTCTCTGAAAATGTAGATAAAAAAACACCTCGCGAAAACGATAAGGGGCATCGACAGATTTGATGCAGCAACAATTAGGACAGCTGACGACTTCCACAGTCGAGAAACGAGTGGCAACTATGTCGAACTTGATGGTTAAACTTGCGGAGTCGACTAACTTTCAAGAAAAAAAATAAGAATCTAAAAGAGTGTTACAATGTAAAATTAGATTGAAGTGTAAGACCAACCGGCTGATTATATTATAAAGCTGAAAGATACGACAGATATGAGTTCATAATTAAGATACAGCGCTTTATAATCTGAGACACACACAGTATTGTCACATAACAACAAACGCAAATTCGATTTTTTGTCTCCTGACCTTACATTTACAAGTTGGATAGTAATTATTCATCGCCGAGGGACAGATTTACACCGTATGCTGTGTTTATGTGGATAGATATTTACAGACGCTACAGGCAATCATCACCATAACATAAGATAAGGGTAAAACACACATCATTCACAAACATGCTTTCGGTAACTCTGTGTCAATCTATGTATCGTACCGCAGCGTTACAACGTAAAAACTGCATCTTCACACCTACAAAGAATTTAGAGAGCTGGGCAAAAACGCCTTCATTTTCATCTCCACGCTAAATCAGACCAGAGGGCTATACGTATTAATAAGAAGGCACAAGCTAAAAGTTAAGGAAACCTGCAAATTTTATACTTCGTGGCCTAGTCAAGAGACTTTTTACCAAGACTTTATTTATTTTATAAATGTCATAATCGTGAAATAAATTCCTTTTACTCCCCTAACAAAAGCATGGCCTTCAATACTCCGATTTGCACGAAAATCACCACCACTCAATAACATTTTGTGGACATTTCCCACCAAATTTTATCCAAAGCGTTCTAAATATGTAGAAAATATGGGGAAAATGCTACTTATACTCCCTTACTTAAAATATGACTCAATAACAATATGTGGGCATTTACTAACAAATTTTATCCAAAGCGGACTAAATATTTAGAAAATATGGAAAAACTGTTTTTACTCCCTTACTTAAAATATGACTTTCGCTGCACCAGCGTTCACGGAACTTAAAAACGCTGAACGACATCATGTGAAAATCTTCTACGATTCCACCAACGTCGGTACAGAAACGTGGAAATAAAGACAGAAGCCCACCTACGCCGCGTAAGAAAAGTCCACCGACTTCATGCTTGCTGGAAGTCTTTCAGTAAAGAATTCCTATACCGAATATTACGAAAATCGAATAAACAATTTAGTCGCCGATATTAGGTCACGGACTGACGGATAGAAGGACAGACGGATGGACAGACACAAAGACGCACAAAGAAAACAACGTGGGGTCTGTAGCAGGGTTGCCGCTATATGAGTGAATGGGATACCTCGTACACAAAGGTGCCACTATACCAGCCCGCTCTATAGAACTTCGTTTACATTATCACGGGAAATGGCATACCTACTCGTCCGTCAATGCTAATATTATCAGTCAAATTCCAATTTCACAAATTCCCGATATCAAATTATAATAGCCGTCAGTTAACTGTCAGAGATCCTACGTTTAAGATAGAGATAAACATAAACCTACTGGGATGTGCTGCACTTGAAGAATACTTACAATGCCGTTTGGTTTTATTATCATGGTTTGTTCCTCGAATTATTTCGGTAAGAGAAGTCTTTAAGTGGAACATCTCACTCCACAACTCTGTTCCACTGCTTTAATACGACCCTTCAAACTACTTCTAACATTTGAACAATACCCTCGGAAAACAATAGGATATATTCCCTCATCCTTTATTATACTTCTATCCGAGTCTGCAAACCGTTCTTTAGCTTTAAAGACACCACAAGAGTAAGCGAGGAAAGCCATCAATACACCACAGACCCAGCTCACTTATCATAAACGGCTGTAAGTAATTTGAGAACCAATAAACTATACCACGATACAATTTATAGGTTCTAAGAGGTTAGAACTCGCGGAAGAGCGTCAGACTTGGAAGACCATTACACAGTATTACCTGGTGAATCGTCGGAGTGAGATTTTTCACTGATTTTTATGAAAGTTCATAAGATAATGCCTATCGAACACAGCGGTGTAGCGGTAAGGCTCCCAGACATTCCGTCCGAGACACCGACTGCCATGATTATGGTTTTATTTGGTTTTCTACTTTACTTGCAGGCAAGGGACTACCACCAGTTCCCTGGACTGAAAAAAACAATTGAAAGGTCGCCATTTTTCGTCCTTCTGATTTTTTTGAGTGGCTTGCAAAAGTTAGAGCAACGGGCTAAGAAGTGTATTGAGCTTCGTGGGGAGTATGTTGAATAAATCCCGAGTTTGGTCGCTGTATCTTGTTTCCTTCCTGGTCGGGCTAAGGACTTATCAGCACCCCCTCGTATCCGGCACGGGAAAATATGGAAAGCCATAATAACCGGAAAGTTACTAACAGGACCAGTGTATTTCATTATTCCGTCAATCGGCAGCACCCAGCACCGATTATGAGAGTTTGGCTGTTAAATACTGGTGTATTGTGGACTTCTGAAATATTATATCATATCAGCACTATGTTAGGTAAGAGCTGAAGAGAAATAAATACCAAGTTATAGGTTACATGGTTAGGTCTGCCGGTTAGGTTGCCAGGTACAGTAAGAGACACAGTAGGTACAGCGTTCTAAAATGTGAAATATTAGGATATCGGGAAACCTCTGGTCCAGAAGGTGCAGGAACACGAAGAATTTACTGCAGTACGTCAACTAGGCTATAAACGCTTCCTTTCGAATCCTCTCTAATTCATCATTCGCCTATCATCCTGCCAACGACTCGATATACAGGTATGCGCCGCATAATGACGTGTCGGTCAACTACGGACCGCATATACGACGGTTGTCCCATAATATTATAATACTACGAGTATAATACCATTGTGTTACATTTGCCTACAGTATTCATTAGAGTAACATGCTGTACAGGTTTGTAGCCTAGGAGCAATAGGCTATACCATATAGCCTAGGTGCGTAGTAGGCTATACTGTACTATCTAGATTTGTGTAAGTACACGTTCGCACAACGACGAAATCGCGTAACGACTCATTTCTCAGAACGTATCCCCGTCGTTAAGCGAAGCACATCTGTATAATATCAGATAAGGTGAGCATGTACGATATGCAAGTACAGAAAACACCTAGAGGAATTTGCCTGGCGTTTTACAAAACACCTTGTGCTTGTAAGGATTACCAGTCCTGCACTGCGGCTCGGATCCTCCGATAGACACTGTCAACTACTATCATCTCAATTTCGTGTCGAAAGCAACACATTACAAATTGACAATCTGTAAATTTACCCTGCCAAGACAAGCACAGGGCAGGGTTGCCAAACACCAAACCTGGAGATATAAGTGACGCATCGACACACAAAAACTTACAACACAAAATTTGATGTGTGTTGGACCGTGCATCATCTTGATAAATGAAGAATAAAATCCAACTAGACGCCACTTATTACTTTATTATGCTTATGTTAAGGCTCAACATGTTTCGGGCACAATTATGCCCATCATCAGGAGCTCACGACGATAGTGTTGGTTACCACATACGCCGTCTGGTTCTCGAGTTGCTGCTGGTTGGAGGTTAAGTGCAGGCAGGGTGGATGAGTGTCCGGACACTCATCTATCCTGCCTGCACTTAACCTCCAACCAGCAGCAACTCGAGAACCAGACGCCCTATGTGGTAACCAGCGCTATCGCCGTGAGCTCCTGATGATGGCCATAATGGTGCCCGAAACGTGTTGAGCCTTAACATAAGCATAATAAAGTAATAAGTGGCATCTAGTTGGATTTTATTCTTCATTTTACAATACAAAAGTATTACATTTCTGCTGTATCGCAATTTGTTGTTCATGTAATGACGATATCAGCAAATCAGACCTAAATATCGTCGAACAGTTGTACTTGAGAAGCACAGAACGAGCTGGAAAAGACATGAAATGAAGAGGATGTGGAATAACTTAATGTAATATCGCAGTATTTTGAAGGAGGGTCTGATGAAAACCAGGCAGAGCCTTTAGTGGCGGACGGTGTCTCGGCCCTTCGCGAATTTGAATTACGGTTATAGCTTGACGCAACGTCCTCGGTGACACAAGTAAGTCTACCGCTACCCAAAGAACCAAACACAAACACCCGACAGCGCCGAACCGCCAGTATCACTTATAGAATGTCCATTAAACTTACTGCAATATTCTACATGCAATCTAACTTAGCCAAATTTAAGGGCCCTTCGTACCGTAAGCTATACCAACTACCAATCAGGGCCGTAGAGAAGGACGGACCCACGGCCAGCTGCCCGCGGGCGTTACGACGTCACTGAAATAATAGGAAATACGGTGTTAGTAAACATTGGTTTCCACGCGAGGTAGAATTTTCCGAAAATTATCCGCAATTTTGGCACACGCCTTCAAAAAGGTTCTGCTGCCCTGCTTAAAAAACACTGGTTTTAAGGGGCGCCAAATTATTAGCTTGCCCAGGACGCCACATGTTTCGGACCGGTCCGATGTTAATGCAACCGAAGGTCACACGAAAAGTTATCAGCTCTAAATACGAGGGGGTGCTGATAAGTCCTTAGCCCTTAGCCCGACCAGGAAGGAAACAAGCTACAGCGACCAAACTCGAGATTTATTCAACATATTCCCCACGAAGCTCAATACACTTCTTAGCCCGTTGCTCTAACTTTTGCAAGCCACTCAAAAAAAAATTCAGAAGGTTGTCCGTCCAACCAGATCTCCGCGGCAGCAATGACCTCGGCGGACGAAAAATGGCGACCTTTCAATTTTTTTTTCAGTCCAGGGAACAGGTGGTAGTCCAACGGGGCCAGATCCGGAGAATAGGGTGGGTGACCAAGACATTGGAAGCCCAGGTAGGCCAATTTCTTCTGGGTTGCAGGTGCCCGGTGAGCCGGGGCTTTGTCGTGCAAGAACAAGACCCCCTTGGTGAACTTCCCGTGGGGTTGACACTTTGGCCCTTTGGAAGATAATCAAAGGAGGATGCCGTCTTGATCCCCAAAAAATCGAGGCGAGAACTTTTCCAGCGGATATTTGCACTCAGAATTTTTTTTTTTGGGGGGGGGGGGAGGGTGAGCCGCTATGCCGCCATTCCATTGATTGTTGCTTTGTCTCCAGCCCCCCTCCCGGCCCGCGAAATCGAAACACCGCTCATTTTTGGCACATTAATTTAAAAGGCAGTAGAAGAAGCGAAAGAGAGAAAAACTAAACTGCTTTATCAAAAAGAGACGAAAAATTATAGATAAAATCAAATTAACTGTATAATATGTGTGCGGAAAATACAGGATATTTTTGCACGTTTGTCAGATAGTCTATATTTAGACAAACCTCGCTGTTTAAGTGTTCCAGCAAACAACAGATCAGACATCATAATACCATATGCAATCAGCACGCTGTACAAGAGGCTCGTTCCGTGTTTCCCTATTCAATACGGCCGTTTCTGCATCGAGATATACCCAAGGGCCGTGTATATCCTTATAATCAACACGCGCGACAAACACGTTTCACTGCTGTGAGGGACCGGTAATAGCTGCTTCGTGAGAATAGATTGAATTGATTGGAAACAATTACCTGTGAGTGCTTAGTAGGTTTACGATCCATCCGGCTGAAATTTCCGGCTAAATGTAGCGTTCCGTTTGTGCAACAAGGTTCTAACCATTCGCTTTCTTTCTTCCATCTTCCTTCCTTCCCTAACTGTCAATTTCTCCCCTTCCATCTGTTCTTAATAAGGTTATGTTTCTAATTTAGTTTAATAACACATACCTGACCGATCTTAATATCCCCACAGAAATAATTCAGCATCAGCCATTAAACGGAATGACACTGGCGCTATCCTCAACCAGTTTAATCATATTTCTTTCAAACCAATTTTAAGCCAACGTTCCATCTACCTGTGTATCTTTCATGACGTTTCCAAACTAAAATTTTATATGCATTTCTGGTCTTTGCAAATGCGTACTAATGTTTCTCGTCCATTAACCTGTTCTCCACTTCACACTTCTAAATATATATTTTTTTAAAGTATGAATTATGGATACACATCTCATCGTAGATTTGCGACATTTCATCCAGCTAACTGTCGCTTTCTTTATTACAGTCAAATACTTCCTTTGGTTGCCTGTTCTCAAATATAACCAATCTGTGTTCCATCCTTAATGTGACAGACCATTTTGAACCCAGCACAATACTTCATACAAAATAATATAAAGCATTCTGCAAACTCAGTAGGCACAATTTTTAAAAATAATTTTCTTTTTTCAACGTCGTTCCAAAAATTTGAACTATGCCAAATTCTTCACGGGTTTACTCCATGTTTTTCTATTATTTAGCCCTGCATTCTGGTGGCAAAACATAAAATTATATCCTGTACTTTGTTTTATCGCAATTGATTTCTATATAAAAACGTTTGCTAGTGCTTAACAGTTTCCAATTCTGTTAAAAGCACAGATTTCGATGCTTAACTTAAAATCGAAATGAAAGTGAACGAGTGTGTGAAATTCTAAACAACTATTTTAGTAGTGCAAGGAAAGAGAGAACTTTGAATATATATATATATATATATATATATGTGTGTGTGTGTGTGTGTGTGTGTGTGTGTGTGTGTGTGTAAGTACAAGTCGAGGCTCATTTAGGGTCCCTGCTACCATAATCGACTCGTTTGTTACAATTTATGTACTTCTGTGCGCAAAAAGGAGTTTTTCCTATGAAAGGAATTCGACTACATATGATAGTGTTTATTCCGCTCTCCATGCATTAGGCCGAAGCCTCATCCAACTTCACAGCCGCACTTTGAATCAGCTACCCCATATCTTGACGTGCCTTTGATTTGTGACGAAGTGCAATGTTTGGGACTCTGTCCTTGTCCATTATGCTCACGTACAGTCCGGGACCCAGCTCTGGGACGCAACAGCTGGGAAAATGTAAGAGAGGTGTGAGTTAAGTAAGTCCGGCTCGCATTGCTTGGACAGTCGCAAAGCCGGTTTCCGAACTGTGCTTTTCCACGTTACATGTAACAGAAATATTTTATTCTTTATTTTACGGTACAAATATGGAACTTTACGTCTTTCCACATTGTCGCTAATTAAAAACATCTTTTGTAACTTCTTAAATATTTCACATCCGCTACTTAAAATTTTTAATATGTCTGTCTTTTTTAACCCCATTTTTACTTCGGCATACATGGACGGTAAAGCAAAAAAAAACAGAGCCCAAAACTAAGGAACAGTCGGTATAATGACCACAACTGAGTAGATGGCTCCTACATACTACATATCTGGGTATTAACACAAAATCCAGTTTCTGATATGTTGTGTTTACTATTTTGTATTTTTCAAATTTTGGACAATAGACAAATCCAACAACTATATAGGCCTGCGTTTAAAATAGAGCAACTATCGTCAGAACCACAGTTAATTCAAATTCTTATCTTTTGTAACGTACAAGAACTGTTTATTGGACAGTAATTAAGGCTAAATAAACATCTACGAAGAAAATGAAAGTTCATTAAAGTTGCAAAGTATGCACTTACGAACTCCAAATACTCCCAACCGGAGAATATCTACCTTTCTGCAGTTCTTCATTTTTGACGCTGTATTAATTTTGCCTGAAACTTTGTAACTACAGTTATCTTGGACACTCATGTTCACGGTTCAGAAGCCCACATAATCACCGAGTTAAAATTGCTGTTAAAATCAATACAATGATTCACATCAAATAGTCCATGTCACAGTTATCTAGCTTTGTAAATGAACATGTAATAACTATTTAATTTGTTTTGTAATTACACAGCTTATTAAAACAATTGCTTGGTTTAGAACAGAACAATCAAAGGCCCTTTTATTCGTGATCCTGTATATAAAACAATACAATTAGATGGTCAAAATCGTGCACATGAAACGTATAATTACAATTAGCATATTCGTCAAATCATATTCTGAGCGACATCTCTATTTATTCGTCAATATGTGCCAGCAGATACATGTTACCACATTATCCGAAACGAAAATATATTCGTCTCCTCTCTGTGACGTAGTGACAGCTGGATTCTTCAGTCTGCAGGAAGAAAATTGTGGATACTAGCTGATTTCATGTATATTTAATAGTCTACTTCCTTATTTTGTGATGGAACTGAAAAAAACACGAGTTCTAGCCCAGAGTTGTTCTCCAAGTAAACCATTCTACTCATATACACCCTACCAATAACGTCTGATGCTAAAGTAACAACTTACTATGTATCATATAGTTACTGGATATATGGTAATTACATAGACGATACAATTAACGGTATACAGTATGAGACGGTGCATTACCAAGTAGTTACTTGTCAGTTTTCATGCACCATATTGAAGTATCTCTTGTGCTTTGTGCTGTTTTATTATGCACACTGTGAGGCTGGAAACGCTTTGTGCCACACTTTTGTATTCATAATAGCGCACTAATTCGCAACGCTTCAATGATTTTTAAATAAAGTTCACCCGGAAGATGAAAAGTGGTGTTAGGTGGGATGCGGTGGGTGGGGGAAGGGGGACACACGCCATCCGTGCCGGTGCGGCGCCTTTCGCTAGGCCTGCACTACAAGACCCGATTGTGCGTCTACGTACTGGAAGCTAAAACCTGCAACTAGCACCTGCAAGCTATTCTCATTCGTTCTATGGCCCTTATAAAGTGAGTTTTCAAGACAGCGCTCCGTAAACAGAACTTGTGTCTTATGGGTCCGCCTGAACTGGCAGAAGGAGTGCCCGACAATCCCACCCGAGAGAGCGCCCTCCCTAGAACGCCTCTATCTACACACGAAATTTGATTTCGGTGCGCGACAATGAAACCGTGACTTATAGTTCTCTTTGTAACTTGTTCATCTTCGAAAACAACTTGACAGGTTTGTAGATGAAATGTTGTATTCTGGGGTAAAATGAGTTTCTATTGTGAATGAAAATACCTGTGAGGAAGGCGTACATGCGTTACCTTTTCTTCGTTAATATTACATGCATCAAAAGCTACTTGCAATATAACTTTTCTTAGGTGCGTCTCGAAACTTCTTACTGTATTTAAGGCTGTGAAGGCCACATCTCTCCATTATGTATAATATCATATCTTTAAAAAGTTTTAATACCCCTTAATATTTTAAAAGCGATATACGCAACAATTCTAACTTTTAAAATCTTAACACATCTCATAACGCATGCAATCAGAATAGACTTAGGTAACACTGCCTACTGATGAACCGTCTTCTGTTTGGCAACTATAACACGGGGAAAACATGTTCAGAGTATGAACCTGAAGCGCTGTTTTTGCTTGGATACGTCAGATGGATTTCTGGCGTGCTTATCAATATGCGAGGTTATTACAAAACCAAGTTTCAATTTAGCTAACCACATGCTTCTCTTCGTGGTTTAGCTTCTGACTTGCGATTCGGGATGCCTGAATTATCAGCTAGGCCAATATGGTAAAACTAACCCGAGGTTTTTCCAATTCCTCAGTCATTGCAGATATAATTATTTTTAATTTTAGCATAGGTAACAGAACCTGCTTCAGAGGCAGAAGTATGAAAGCGTAGTCAGAGAGCACGTCTATTACAGACGGTTTTGCACATAAATAAAGGATATGTTAAATAAGCGTTGACAGAGACTATGAATTACGACCGAAACGAGAAAGTTATAACAAAATGTTTATTAAATTATAATATATAATAGTATAAAACTCAAAACATGTTTGTCGCTTGGAAATCTGTCATCGTCCATTGCTTTTTCCTGTACTTTAAAGCCTTGAAGTGACAGGAACTGAACACTGGACACGTCCGGACGAAAAAGAAACACATCTACTTCCTACTGCAACGGAGCTGAAACACCAGCAATGAAACTTCCAAGTCGTCTGACATACCCGTAAGTCCCAGCCAGTTTGTCGAGAATTATTTTCTCGTAATCAAAAGCGACCACGGCTCCGAAAAACCCGGCGACCTTTTCTTTTCTTTACGTTTACCGATCTCTTCACATAAACAACATGGACACAGTAACGGAATTTTGCTTTAACAAAGGACAAACTGTGAATTTCTTTGTACGTAAGGCACAATTTGCACGACAGACTGCATAAAGACAGTGACATCTCTTTCTCAGTCTGCTTTCCTTGCTATGTTTAGCTGTGTGGCTCTTTCCTGATTTACCTACATATAAATTCGCCGTGTATAAATAAGCGGCAATGAACTGTCACATTCGAGTTCATGCATCTGTCATCGAAAGAGTGACATGAAGCTGTTGCTTGTTTTGACTGTGGCTTGTACCCATTTGAAATGTTTAGTGCACTCAGGAGAACAATGGTGCATATAGACAAAGTTCGGGCAGCGAGAAATTCGATATCATGTAAAACATTGGTTTACAATGGACAGTTTTCCACACATCGGGAATGTTAACTTTTGTTAAAAATATTGGTTCTAGTCTACGGCGCGATCTAAACAGTAATTGGACAGCCAAATGACGATCAAATAAAGTAGAAGTTAACTCAACGAACAAATCTATATAAAGACTAAGTATATACAGATTATAACAATTAACTGTGTAACGAACTGGCTCTGTTGTAGGTGCAGAAATTACGTCACATTTAACACAACACGGTTCAATACAAACACAAACATAATGCATGTTTACGATTTGGAGTGTTGACCAGCAAGAGACGCATTAAAAACTGTTCGAGTAATTAGTTTCTCGTGTCTGAGATAAAAAAAATCACGGCTTCGGACATTTTATCTGTCTCCATCATGAGGGCGAATGTGCGGAATGACATAACTCGCTGATGTACTGAGATTCACGACTTTTTGTCTTGCTATCGTAAAGATATCCTTCGGGACAGTCCCCAGACGGCAGGGTCACACAGGGGTAAGATTGTCGGCGATCACGATTTATCGCTATTGCATAAAGACAAAATAAAAACAAGCACGCTAGTATTTAAATATAGTTGTTAGATGCCCACACAAAACTGCGAAAATGAATATTAGCTTCGTCATGTCCGTCCGTAAGTTCGTCCGCATGGAACAACTCGGCTCCCACTGGACGGTTTCTCATGAAATTCGAAATTTGAGGATTTTTAGAAAATCTGTCGAGAAAAATAATTTTTCATTAAAATCGGACAAGAATAACGGGTACTTTACATGAACACCAATATACATTGTTGATCATATCTCGCTCATTTCTTCTTAGAATGAGAAATGTTTCGCACAAATTTGTAGAGAAAATCAAAACACACATTCTGTATTCGGTGACTTCCCCC
>Ga0123352_10005171_pt1 | contig 19528 bp, 9 predicted proteins | sample TergutLab28metaG_FD_89700 | JGI IMG/M metagenome (GOLD analysis project Ga0123352, IMG submission 89700) | Labiotermes labralis P1 segment gut microbial communities from Petit-Saut dam, French Guiana - Lab288 P1 | ecosystem: Host-associated > Arthropoda: Insects > Digestive system > Gut ... | reverse complement strand
TGTTGCATCTTGTTGGTTTTCTCTCTCATTTCACAATTTGCTCACGATGCACGGTCACAGAAACCTAAAAAAAATTTATTATTATTATGTATAGTCGTCACATGTACTTTCGATGTCGTGTGTAGGACTATATCGTGTATAAGAATTATCTGTAAACTTCTATTTCGTTGTTCTGTGTATGGACACTAATTTTTATTTTTTATTTTTTTGTTATACTACATTTGTTGAACTATATAACAGTCGCAGTACTGTATCCCGGCATGTTTACTGCTTCTTCTCACACCAAGCAATCCATATTTTAAACAGAGAAATTTCGGTTACAAAATTGTTTTCGACTCTGTCCTTATTCCAGTACTATAACATGAGTCCTATATGTACGTGAACCCTATTTCTCTTCAAAGAAAGAGAGACAGTGACGGTGATGAATGGACGTTAGATGTCTGCGGATTGAAAGCACATGTTGTTTTTAGCTCAAGTTGGAAAGGGGTTTTGGATGTGGGTGTTTTATAAGCGTGCTTTATATCGCTCCACTTAATTAGGAATTGAGGATTAGATCTGACATAGACCCCTTATAACGAATATTCGTCAGATAGTGCACAGCGAAATGATACAAGCTTTCATACAGTGGCAATAAGCCTGCTGGTTGCTGTGGAGACAGAGAATGGACACGACAAATATTTATACTGAAATCGACACCCACATCACGCGGGCGTATAAAGTGACACAGAGAAACCGGCATTGGGGATTAGAGCCAGCGTGTTCATTTTGCTGTGTAACAAGCTGCTTCTATTCTGCTGGCGCAAAATAATAGAAACGACAAAATTGGTTAAGCTTTCTTTTACGAAATTTAAAATTTCAGATTCGTTTTTGATGCGGTTAAGTAAAAGAATATGTTTATTTCGAAAAATAGTATGAAATTGTAGCATTATTCGGCCATGTACCCGAAGTGTTACCTAGGAATCAAATTTCGATTTCCGGTAAAGTTGGGGGATTTTCTCTTTTCCACAACAACTGGTCCAACTGTGGGGCCTGCACAGTCTGCTGTCTGATGTTCAGACGTATTTACTGCTTAACGTAGGAATGCATGAAGCTTTATCTCAACTCGTCTACGTGCCTTAATTGCGTAATGCTTAATTAAGCACAGACATAAAGTAAGTGAGACTCCGGTGGTCGCGCCGTCCTAGGCGTAGGTTTGCCGTCGCTGGCTTACTGTAAATGCGGTTCGAATGCCGCCGGGAGCATGTCTGTCTGTCTGTTGTGAGTCTCGTGTGTTGTCAGGTAGAGGTCTGCGGTGGTCCGATCCATCAACCACGAGAGACCTACTGAGTGTGGTCAGGCGCAATAATAACCCTCTACACCGACAGTGATTAGGTAGAAGAAGTCAGAATAAAATACATACATGTATATAATTATATATGTGTTAATTTGTAACGGACAGTAGCTAAAATTTTAGATTCACGAATTCGTGCGTTGTACAGCATTTAATGAATCAGGTCATATTTGACGCGGGCTTACAATAGAACCTTAACTGTTTTTAGCGTGACTATACGGAATTCCGAGATTTTTATAAGTAAATTAGACCAAAAAGTTTAAATAAAATAAGAAGACATAACTTCATTCAGTGTTTTTTTGACGTTTTGTTGACCGTGCATCTCAGTATATTTATCTCAGTATTTAACCAACTTGATGCACAAAATTTGTTTCACAATAAGTTTTTATTTCGTACCTCTACAGGTTTCGAGCTCACGTGCTCATCATCAGGAGGTCAAAATTGCATTACACAGCCTCTGGTATCATCACACTTATAAGTGTGATGATACCTGATGATGAGCACATGTGCTGGAAACATGTAGAAGTATGAAATAAAAACTTATTGTGAAACAAATTTTGTGCATAAAGTTGGTTAAATACTGAGATAACTGCATTCAATGTTTCTCAGTTTTGCACCAAATTCTTAATGTTAATATTGTATGAACGTAACAGTCCTAACTGGTTATAGTCTTTTACAAAATATAAAGTGTTTTCTTAGTGGTTACTAATTTAATTATGCCAGGTAATTTTCAAACCAGTGGTTTTTTCTCAAGGGTTCACTATGTGGACAATAACTGAGGACTGGCAGCATCCGCACATAAAAACATATAAAACTTAATCTAATGTGGAATATGTTATATGATTAGATTTATTCAATTGATAAAATTTCTTAACTATATTTTATATATCAAAATATATACAATATATTTTGCTTAATTTTTAAAATTTAAATTGTGTCAGCTATCGTGCGTACATTTGGCTGTCTATCCTCACCAAAATTCTAAACACGGGACCCATTAAATTGAACTAACTGGCTCGAAACAGGAGGGTTAAAAATAAATTATGAGACAAAAAACTTTTGCCATTTGAAGGAACACCATAATCAGTTTTGACTAGTAAAATTGAGAATTTTGAAAATGAAAACAGTGTTACACAGACTGGCACAATGGTAATAGGACGTGGAGATGATAACGGTTTTAGAGTGACACATTGGTTATAGGACGTGGAAATGATAAGAGTGTTAGAGTGACACATTGGTAATAGGACGTGAAGATGATAACAGTGTTAGAGTGACACACTGGTAATAGGACGTGGAGATGATAAGAGTGTTAGAGTGACACATTGGTAATAGGACGTGGAGATGATAAGAGTGTTAGAGTGACACATTGGTAACAGGACTTGAAGATGATAACAGTGTTAGAGTGACACACTAGTAATAGGACGTGGAGATGATAAGAGTGTTAGAGTGACACACTGGTAATAGGACGTGGAGATGATAATAGTGGTACTTAGAGTGACACGCTGATAAGAGAGCGTGGAAATGAGTGACAGGAATGTCAACACGACAAAAAGTTACTTAATCGCTAAGTGTGGTTTTATTTAACGTCGGAAGGAATATTAAATAAAATGTTGAAAGATATGCATGGCATCGTAGGCGACATGATAAATGGGTAAAACTACTGGTTAGGGAACTGTCGTCCGAAAAGACCAATGCAGAGACGTAGGTTAAAGATGGGGCATAATAGGGCAGACCGGTGTTTCCAGCGGTCTGTTTTATGAAGCAATCAGTATTTGAGGCCGTCTAACTTCGAGTGTTAAGATGATCTTCGAGTGATGGATAGTAAATAATTTGGAAGGAAATACTGTTGCCTGTTCAAGGTACTATAACAGTACTGGCCGGGAAGGCCTGAGTAAATCTACAATATCAGTCGTCTTACCTGATCTCCTTGAGGTATATGAAACAGGTACCTCCTGAATACAATCATAGCTTTCCACCTATAGTAATCTTTTAGGTAAAATTAATTTTAGAGAAACAGCGTGAACAGTGATGAATGGGCCCAAATTTTCACATGGGTACTAATATTCAAATAATTTTAGACGATGCTTCATTCGTATTACAAATTCTCCAGCACAGGATTTTTCTTTCAGAGCACGGTTTTCTGTTAATAAATTACACTGTATTAGAATAATAATTTTTGAATGTAAATACCTTAACTTCAAAATTTGTAAGGAGTCCATTACATCTCATTGCATTTTATTACATGTAAGGAGTTAAAAATTGAAAATTAATGCAGATAACTCTTAGGAATTTGAGTAAGTAGAAATGGATTGACAGTTAAAGAAAGTGCGAGAAATGTGTAGAAATTGCTAGGAATCTTCGGAAACATGTGACTGGTACAGCCCCATTTCCGGGGCACTCACGTATTCGCAAGCCGTAACTTAATATGTACTTAAATGACAAAACTTTTTCATTCAGTTCTTTTCTTATTCTCTGTTCTCCGCTTGTCCCTTCAGTGCAGGTGGCTGTGAGAGTCAGATGATTCTTCTGTTCTTCTTGCTGTGTTTTCTACGTCCAACGCAATTTAAACAAGCTCTTAGTGTCAATAATACAGTGAAATCTTACCTCGTGTATTGCGGTTCAGCGTGCCTTTTACCTATTTATTTTTATGCAAACTTTGGTAAAGTAATGAATATCAAGACAAGAGCTAGAACTAACCTTTATAGCCCAGAACAATTTAATATTTACCTCCTCCCCATTTTAAAGTTCTAGAACCAAAAGAACAAGTTCTAAAGCGTAGTTTTTTGTTTCAGAAATAGCTTGAACTTATATTTCCATTTCAGCGGAAGTAATTTGAAATTGGAAAGTGAGGTGTAAATATTTAAGAAGACGCACATTGAAAGGGTGGAAGCAATGCAAATGAGTTTCTAAAAATTTTGCTGGGTATTTGAAAGTCATATTAGCTTCAGCCTCCTCATTCGTTGTCCGTGGGAATGTAATTCACGATACTGAATTGATAAAGCAGCCGAATGAGCCGCTGGGTCTTTTTAAACTTGCCGTCGTAGGCCAGACTCCCGCCTCTTCCCATGAATCGAAACAGCCTGGGAGAAGTTTTGAAAATGAGACCAGAAAAATCTTCTGCAAGAAACCTTTGGTTCTTTCACACTACATGGTGTCAGAAGCAGGGAGACTGTAACCCATATTTCACGCAAATTCATATACTTGCAGGGCACAAGAAAGATTTTCTTTGTATTACCGTTGTTCTCTCTATAGGTCTAACTACATACAGTAGGATTTAAACGTTAATTCTGGGTTACGCTTCTCGCAATTAACAAGCTCTCGCTACTCGTCCGTCGGAGTTCTGCATCCTCTCCGGCTTTTCTTGACATTTCCCCATGGAGTATTGCTTTTTGTTTAATTTTGTTTTGGCCTTTGTAGATTTCACAATAACCTACAGTAATTTCGTCACTTCAAAGAAGGCACAAAGCAAATAACCATGGATGGTGGTTTTCAGTTTTGACTCTCTCAGTGCTCCTTATTAATTGTTCAAATAATGCCCGTTGAAAATTGAACACGAAGTCTCTTCGTTAGTTATGTATTCTTCGATGTTATTATTTATCCTTCCGATAACATTCCATTGTATTATTAAATAGAGAACGCAGACAGAAAGGTACACAATTTCGAGAAAGCTTTAATGTTTGCGTTGAGAGAGGTTCGTATGTATTTTAGCGCGCAGTTCAACCTGCAGGGAAAGTGCTCAGACACCGAACTTTATATACGTCATGATCCTGACGACTTAGGGTTTTCAGTGCATCCACTCAGTTACGTCAAATATGGCTCTTATGTCGGATGAGATGATCAGATTCCACCAAAAATTTGAATTTTGAAATGGCCAAGTAACAAGAAAATATCGTGCAAACAAAACAAGATATTCACATTTTGTTAGGGACTGATTAAACTAGTGATTGTGGACTTAATTTAGAGTGTTTTCCCAACCTTTTCTCGACATTTATAATAAGTGTTTCCGTCTAAAATATGCATGTATTCTTTTTCTTCCCTACTGAAAAGAAATAATGTGGTGATTTTACGAACTTCTGATGTGGGTACATTAAGAGCGCCACTTACGGATTTAAGGGTTAATTATACAAAAGTTGTAACAATTAGATGTTCGCAATCACAGTTTTTATGTTCCTGTGAAAGTGTGACACCAATCATGGCAGATTTCTTTACTGATTTTATCTTATAACTTTTTAGATACTTCATGGTAATGGGTAGGATACAGTTGGAATTTCAACATTTTACGCACAATACGTCAGACACTGTAGAACTGTTCGCTGTCATGTGCGTTTAATGTCTGTTTACTTGATGTTGGAAATTGAGGGCTCCTTAGAAAGAAAATGTGAAGAGAGTGTCTGGAAGCATCGAAGATGACGTAACAGAGAAAACTTAAAATTATGTTTAAGGAGGGTTTCAGATTATAGATCATTAAATATTACTTTTATAAAACCAAGAAAAATGAAATACTGAAAATTTCTAAAGCGGAGATGGCGGTAATAAATTCATACACAATTTTAGCATGCAAATATGAAAGTAAGAGACCATTTTCCAAACCTAGACCACGATGACAAGTTAACATTAAATTGGCTTATGAATTTGTGTCTTGGATTGGATTAGGTTGAAATGATTCGGGGCCACACCAAGTGATGTGATTTTATACACGCAGTATTGAAGCACTGCAGTTTCATGTGGATTTTGTTGTTGGCAAAGTGGCACTGGGGCCGGTTTTTCTCTGAATATTTCGGTTTTGCCCAGTCAAAATCATTTCGCATATTCTCATTACTCACTCAATTATCTCTCACTGATGTTATAGAAGTTTTGCGACTGACAGCGTCGTTAAATAGAGAATATATATCTCACTTTCTATCACTTTGTCGTCATATTGGTGAACGTTTTTACTTGATGATCAGCTGTCAAGAGTATTGAAATATTTTCTGTCATAATGCTGAGTATGTAACTAGATATCAAACAAACTGGTTGAGGTTTCACCATTATGACTTGTACTGAGGACGTATCCGGGTCGAGTCTCGTTCAGAAGATAGAATATCTTGATTGATATTCTTTGTGTTTACATTGAGAAAACATCCAGTCTTATTTATCTCAGTAATTAACGAACTTGATGCACAAAATTTTTGTTTTACAATAAGTTTATTTCATGCCTCTACGTGTTTCGAGCACATGTGCTCATCATCAGGAGGTCAAAATTGCATTACGCAGCCTCTGGTATCATCGCACCTATAGGTGTGATGATACCAGAGGCTTTGGAATGAAAATTTGAACTTCTGGTGATGAGCACATGTGCTCGAAACATGTAGAGGCATGAAATAAACGTATTGTAAAACAAAAAGTTTGTACATCAATTTGGTTAATTACTGAGGTAAATATACTGAGATGCACGGTCAGCAAAACGTCAAAAAAAATCCAGTCATATGTTCACATAGTACCTTAAATTATGTAACGTCTTTCTCCATTCATATCCTATCCAGTGCATTATCATTGTGCCGCTCGACTTAGTATGTTCTCACATACTGAGAGTGTCGTCACTTATACGACGAAAAAATGCAATCCATGCAATTTAAAGCAAAACTCCATCAGTTCGGGGAACAGAATTACCAAACAGTTATCTAATTTGCACTTAATGTTTGACTACATGTAGGGGGTCTTTTTGGCTACTGTTCCTTCCAAAAAAGAGAGGACAAACGCCTTGCTTCGGCACTGCATCCCTTCACACTTTGGTATGCTCGAATCCACAGATCTCTTGCCACTAATATGTAGTTGAAATGTTAGGACGTACTGAGCGTGAAGCAAAATATCTGGTGCCACTGACTTGCTCCTGCAGTTTTTAATGTTTGCAATCCCGAAGTGTTTAACACATATATAAATATACAATGATGTGTCAGTCAAACACAGCAAAACTTTATTATGTTTATTATTGTACTAGGGCAACATGTTTCGATTCTTATAGAATCATTTTCAGGGCCTACTAAGAAAACGCTTAGCGTTTGGGAACCCACAGGGCATTTTTAAACAGTTTAAGTAAGGATCTATTTTCTTAGAAGGGCCTGAAGATGATTCTATAAGAATCGAAACATGTCGCCCTAGTACAATAATAAACATAATAAAGTTTTGTTGTGTTTGACTGACACGTCATTGTATATTTATATATGCTCATGCAGTGCTCATTTTGAGACTCGCTCAACGGAGTCTGTGAGGACTCAAATCTGCTGGGGCATAATACCTTCTTTATCGGGAAATGTTTGCCAATGTTTCTTTCTGTTCAAGCAGTCCAAGAAGAGGCGTTTCTTGACCTTCTTGCTCCTGAAGATGAAAACAGCTCAGCCTAACGTCACGCAACTCTTTAATATTCTAGAACGTAACGCCTTAGTAAGAGAATTTATCGGTAGTAATTTATTTTGCTCGCACGCATTGAAGACAAGCAATTTAATAACTACTGCTAGTCAGCCTCTCTGTGAAGCTTATGTGTATATAAAGCCTTTCTCGCGGTTTATTATCAAACGTGTCCTTGCTGATTAGATTCACATTAAATGTGATATTGCCGATATATGTTAAATTTGATGAGTAATGTACAGTTTGTAGACCATTTATTGTTTCGTGTGTTATACCGTATATTTTGGTAGAATGGTCCACAGTTTCGGAGAAACTAGTGCCCCCCCCCCCCCCTGTGCAGTAGATACATCCTATCCTGGTGATGGTATTTTTTTTACCAACTTGATGCACAAATTCTTTATTTTAATACATTTATTACATTCCTCTACATGTTTCGAGCACTATTGTGCTCATCTTCATGAGGACAGACTGTATTAGTACAGCATCTGGTATCGTCACTCTCTTTAGGTGAATGTTCAGACCACAGGTGACGAGAGTCCTCTCGTAACCTGTGTACTGAACAGTCACCTAACGAGAATGACGATAACAGATGCTGGGTTAATACAATTTGTCCTCCAGAAGATGAGCACAATAGTGCTCGAAACATGTAGAGGAATGTAATAAATGTATTAAAATAAAGAATTTGTGCATCAAGTTGTTAAAAAAAGACTATCATTATATTAGGATGCATGGTCAGCGAAACGTAAAAATCCTATCCTGATGTTTAGGTTCTCACATATTCCTTAATTTACTTGCGGTTCTCGGGGAAAGTGACACTAGGACAGGTTTCTCTGAGTACTTCGGTTTTCGCCTGTCAGCTTGCCACCAATGTTTGTACTCACACTTCAATGGTCCACCATCGACGCTAATTAATATTAGCTACTGACAGCGCACTTATATGAACCACAAACACCTTACGTCTCAAATAATTATTTATTCTTTTAAAATGATAATTTTTTATAAATTTTAATTGTAAAATATGGAGGGCAGTGATTATTTTCGAGATCTAGGAGCAGATGGAAGGTATAAAAACGTTTCTTGGATGTAAAATATATTGTGAGATATTGTGTACAGGGTGTCGCTGTCCCAAGTAGCGACTTGGTGACTTTGTATTGGGCATGACAGTTAAACACTCACTTTCTTAAAAGGCTTGGAATTCTTCGATCAGCAGAGCGACTGTTCCTGTTCAAGAAAGTCTGTAAGTTCCATGCAATTAAATCCATTGTGTATTGAAAAGCTGTGTTACTTTATCTATAGTCATTCCATTTCCTTTCAGTTGGATACACCGCTCTTCCTGCGTTCCACACAGCCGTGTTCCGCGTGGCTTATGGTGTTTCTCTTTTCCATACCAACATTTCGCCAGTTCATCAGGTGTACGGCGTGTGGTCGTTGTCAATACTCGTCTGCGGCTTTGTGCATTGTGTAGCGTTTGCAGCGTCACTTGCTTTAAATCTTGTAATGAAATACATTGTTAATTTCAGTGTAATGCAATTACAATCACCGCTGAAGCGACATGAACTTAAAATGATCGATATATCGCAAGCTATGCATAATGATTTGTTTAGCGTAGGGTAAATCTTTGTGAAACAAGAATAGAAATAACCTTTTGGACGAGCACAAAAGAATAAAAACCAGCTCGACCAAATTTTTATAACTATTTTCGATTATTTACTTTTGAATCAGCACTCATCTAAAACGTATGTGCTTTAGGGAGCAATTTTTTATGCTTCGGTGCTGAGGACATCTGTGGCAAATGTTTGGTTGAGTGCAAATTTTCACGCTGAGCAACGCCAGTCCATGGTCTTCTGAGCCGCTTACACGGATTGACTGATGTCGAAATCAATGATAACCTAAATGAAATTTCGAATAGAAGTGAAACGTATTAAAATCAATGGGTATGAATTAATTGAATTCGCAAAATGCAATTTTTGTGAAAAAGCAATTACGTATTATAAAACGTATAAAAATAATAATAATAATTCTTCTCACAAAACAGACTTATAAACATTTTAATACAGTAGTGTTCAAATCGATAGCGTAGTCGGTATAGAGACTCTACGAGGTGGACGGTCCGAGGATCGAATCCCGGTAGGGGTGGGATTTTCCGCGCCAGTTCAGACAGTCAGTGGGGTTCACCCAGCCCTCTCTACAGTGGGTGCCAAGTGTCTTTCCCAGGGGAAAAGCGGCTGGGGAGTGGCGTTGTCACCCCCCCCCCCTATTCTAGAGTCGAGGTTACATAAAAAGTACAGTTATACATCTACGCCCCTCTGGGTCTTCATGGGCAATTCGAGGGTGAAATTTACTTTGACGTTTGTGTTCAAGTTTATTCATTAATTTACGCATATAACCCTTTATAATTATATCATTTTATTACCCTGACAAGCGGGCCCGGTAGCTCAGTCGGTATAGCGACTGACTACTGGCTGGACGGTCCGGGATCGAATCCCGGTGAGGACGAGATTTTCCGTCCTTCCAGACCGACCCTGGGGCCCACCCAGCCTCCTGCACAATGGGTACCTGGTCTTTCCCGGGGGTAAAGTGCGGTCGGTGCGTGCTGATGACCACTCACCCCTTCTAGTGCCGCGGTCATGGAAGAGTAGAGCTGTACCTCTACCCACCCTCTGGGCCACACCGGGCCTGTAACGGGATCACTTTACCTTTACCGTTACCCTGATACTACAACACTTGAACTCTGGACTTTCATTGATTTACATTTTTACAGCATGTTTCGGCAGTTCCAGTCTGCCATCATCTGGCAGAAACACAAGTACGTAATCTGAAAAGTATGTTATGGAAGTTGATGTTACCAAACTTTCCTATATTCGTATGTTTCGGCAATATTCTGCCAACATTCACGAAACACGGAAGCAGGATTACCGCACCTGGGTTGCTGTCATGAATAAACCAGCACGGCTGGCCATCAAGGCAACAGCACATCAGACGGTGTATCGATTTTTTCCTTGTCCTCATAAGAACGTAAACAGAAGGGAAGGATTCAAAGTAGTATATTATTGTGATAATTTTTATTTCTAAATCTTAAACCAGAGATAGAACGAGAGTGTGAGGTACACTCAATCGTCCAATTTCTTTAGAGAAAAGACGTCATCTCCTTCTAGCCTCCAAAGACATGCGGGGCTACACACCCTTTCAATATCTCGTTGTAAAGCGAAACTTGAAAGATAAATGTGCCCTTTATTACATTTTGTGCATAACGCACATCATTTCGACGGGCAATCTGCAATAGGACAATTACGTTTATCTATTTTTTTAGTCTAGAAAAGTCGTTAATATTTGCAGAGAATTAACGTAGTACCGCGGCCTCTCAAATGTCGTTTTTCCATTCTGTATTTTACCTTCTTAGCGCTAATATTGCCATTGAAAAATGGGGCAGTTACAGAATCACTTCAAAGTACTGTCATGCCAGGAGGACATACCCAGAAATATCCAACTCTTCAGCAGCAGTAAAGCAGGATATTCTACAAGACCTTTCCTTCTTGTTTTCTGGTAACAGTTTAACTGCTGCGGATAATCTAGATAAGGGTTCACCGTCATTTTTAATCTTCTTAAACTGCAACAAAAATAGATATAATATTAAATTATTCTTTTCCGAAATTGGCAGTTTTCTGTAATTAGGAAAGCACGTAAGTAAGAACTGCGTAAAATGGAAAGCCGAGTGTTTGAGAGCCTTTGGATACTGAAGGAACTACACACTTCTCATATACACGAAGTAATTATTGCAGCCAATGGTTATTGTACCATGTTAAATTACACATAAAAATATCCCGTGAGACAGGAAATATTTCAGGGTATTACTTCTTTACAGAGGAAAAACAATGGACCAGAAGCTATAATTCTTTTACAAGCACCTCTTTTCTAGTAGCAGCTCCATACTTTCCTGTGCGGAGCTGCTAAAGCAATTTGGATAATTCAGCATCAGCTCACAGCAGTAGGTCTGACCATATGGCTGGATATTGAACAGCTGCTCGGAGCAGCGCACGGTACTGAAATTATGGCAGCGGTGTCGCTGTTCGTCTTATTGCAAACTTAATTGTCCTCTTATTGAGGTGTGATAATTTCGGGTCGACCGCTGCCTGTCCCCATGTCTCCCGTGTAACATTCTCACGATATATACATTCTCTGATGCATTAAATATTTATATCTTGAAAGCGAATACTTCAGATTCGTTGTAGCATTGAAAACATCTTCATCTGTGCCTCATAAGATCCACTTTCTTTCACTGGCTTTCAGTTTAAAAGGTTACAAGATTTTTCGGCGAAGTCATTGGATGTGTTCCTGTTATTATAAATAATGATTTACAACATATCTGTTAAAAGGCTGATATAATCTATTCATGGATATTATGTTTTAATATTGTCTTTAACATCAGCAGTCTTTTCGTAGTTCAGTTGCAAAATTAAGTACGGTTTTAGTACATGTGTTAGGGTCAAGAAGTTTGGTTTCGTTATTTAACGTAGTATTTTGGTATTTCACTCATCGTATCAACCTCCCGTTTAAGCTTTTAGTGAAGGTGCTTATAGACTTTAACTAGGTAATCCATTGAATATTTAATGTAGTTTCGGTTGTGAAAAATAGGTTATGGAATACTCGAGGTTTCTACTTACGATGTATGTTATGTATATTGGACCGTGTATCATCGTGATAGTTGAAGAATAAGAGACCAACTTGACGTCACTAGTTATTATGTTTTATTTCACTTCTTCTATGCTCAACATGTTTCGGACATTAATACATCCATCATCAGGAACCTGCGACTTTTCTATTGAATCACCACATTGGTCGTGTATTTTCGTTTCTCCAACTCCAACACACATCGAAACAGGAACACACGACCAATGTGATGAGTCAATAGAAAAGTCGCAGGCTCTTGATGATGGACGTATTAATGTCCGAAACATGTTGAGCATAGAAGAAGTGAAGTAAAACATAATAACTAGTGACATCAAGTTGGTCTCTTATTCTTCAACTATCACGATGAACGTTGTTCAAGTTATTCTTATCACGTGTCTAACCAAAACACTTACTTTGTGTAAAGAAAGAGATTTTGTGCCATATCGATGGCACATATATGACAATTACATATGGAATAATTGCGTATTGGGATTTAAGAAATTTAAAGCAAGTGAGCGATTCAGGATGCTGTGTAACAAGGAAATTCATGATTTACACTTCCAATTGTTATTTTGGTAATCGATTTAGGGATCGAGATTGGATGGGAGTTGCTGTTTGATGGAGAGCGGTTTGTGTTTAGCCGACACATGTTGCTGTGTTAATTTAAGAAAATATTTTTGCTCGACTGAAGTGGATACTGTTTTTATTCACAATAACACACAGCTGGATGAATAGTGTAAAAAACACTGAAAGTTGCTTATTCGTCAGTTTTTGCAGCAGAATTCAGGGTTTATGCTCTGAACAGAATAACGTCATCTTCATTCCACGCCAATCACAGTTTAGTTTTCACTAATCGTAAGATGACAATTCTTCCCAGGTTTTCGGGGCCAGTCCACGAAATAATACATATATTTCGGATTAACTTTGTCGCAGATTTTGTCCTGTGTTTTTTTCTTTGGTCCTCCTTTTCATATTCTTCAGCATGGAGATTTTTTTGGACCTCATTAGCGACTTTTCCTTAGAGGAGATGACGACAGTGGTAAGCATGGAGCAGTTAACACGCAGGATGTGTGTAAGTTGTGTAGGAACAATACTGTAACTTGTGTTTCAATTTAATTTGTATTTCAGCGCTGTCACAGTCCCCGAAAACGTGAAACAATTGTTACTTCAACTAATCACCTTTTAGTCGACTACGGAAAATACGAGAATGTTAAAGCGTTCCTAAATAAATCAAATATAGGAAGAAGATTTAAGAATTCACAGTCGCAAAACGAAGTTTATGGTTCGAATGTTATGCTGGTGCTTCTTAACGGAACCCAAGTCTTTCCCAATTTGGTAACACTGCCTCTCCTTTTGTGGTATGTCCAGTATTCATATCTCGAATCGCGGGCTGTATGTCCTGAATATTTGTGGTCTTTCTCGGCTCCTGTAGGCACATTCTGGAGTATTACATATTAGACAACAGTCCCTTCGTTCCACACCCGTCCCGCATTTTTATTCAGTACTCAGCCAACAAATCAACGGTATGTTGTTTCTGATGCTGACAGCAACTTAGTAAACATACCAAAGGACAGCTTTTCGCCTTTGACAGCTACAATGTATCCCACGAGGTTTGAGGATCTCGCGGCGGAGTTGATAAAAATCGAAACTTTCTGGGTTGATAAGCCATGTCAACTGGTAAACAATTAACCGAAGTTTCGAAAGATCTGATCGCTTCGACCGCTTCAACCTGAAGGTGGAGACATTACGATCATTCGAAGGGTCGGTAAGTTTTTGTCAGTTTCTATGGCACAACGTCTCAGAAAACTTGATTGCTCAGCTCTAAAGTTTAAGGAAATTATAAGTAAAAAAAGGCTCTTATGAAATTTTAATAACGTGGTCGTACACAATGCGCCACTGAATTCGCCCGTTTTCAGCCCAAAGAATCTCCAGCAAAACCCTAGATATTCTGATTCTACGTAATTTTCGCGTGAAATGTAAAGTCAAGTAGCAAATGTCACACTTTTTGCAGAAGTGTGATGCGAATCGCGTTTCATCCGTAAGATCCTAAAGAGTTGTTAAATAAAATTTAATTTTGATGCGTAGAACCAGTGACGCAAGAGGAGAGTTTCGCTTTGGGAGTAATATGAATGAAAACGAATGTCTAGAAAACGAAAAGTGGAGAACTAAAACATCTGAGTTTAAAAGTTATAAAACTTGCTCAACTGATCAAGGAATTCATTCCCTTTGTGAAACCCGAACTCTCATCTCCTTTTTTTACCAGCTCAGATTGTAGTCAGCTCGACGCTGTCCACGTTCTCACATGATTATGCGTTTAAGAGACTTGAAGGTGTCTCTGCGGCTTGTATTCTGTTTAATATGAAGACGGGAGTTGAGGGTTGCGTCCGTCTTGGAGCTGGGAAAAGGAAAGATGCAGATTGCAAGTTCCTCGTTGTCGTCATTACTGGATATGTACTAAACTATAATGCATCATACCCCAGAAGACTAAAACATTAGGGACTGTCTCACTGTCTTCCCGGCTGCTCCTTTTCCACAAGTAAATTACTTCATGGTTAGAGAATTTTACTGGAAACCTGATAATTAAAGGCGCCTATCAATACGTCCCCTGGACTATGCGAACAGCGATATTCATGCCCTGTCCTGGATGAGCTGCATTCACTTAACACCATCAGACCAGTCTTTTTAAGGTGTGTTTTAATATCGTTCTGTCATGTATTCTTAGACATCCCACACGTTTCATATTCTTAGCGGGCTTATGTCAGGTTTGTAACATTTCTGGTTCAGTCATTTGATATTAAATAATTTTGTCGAATTATTTCCGACCAGGCGGACTAGTTGTCCAAGTGATCAGCTCGTAACTCAGTGAGGTTCTGACGAAAGTGACTAAGAATTTATTGCCCTCGCATTACCTTGAAAATGGAGGTAGTACTCCCCTCCGTAACATCTGTACATTGCCACTGAACAACATGATGACATCACCACAAAGTGTCAAATCTCGTTTCTCCCTGCTTGTAGCCTTACAACCAGTTTACTGCGTGATTACAATTTCCGCTGAGAATGTAAAAGAAATGTGGTGCCACAGAATAGAGACCAATAAACTCTTACAGTGCATCACTCTAACACTGATTTGTGTTAGTGTTCCTGGTTGCCGGACTCGACTTTACGAGTTCTCTGTTTCACCGATTTGTCTCCTAAATTCTCGTTTCTTGTTACACGGAGATGTTGCTTAGGGATTTCAGCTCCCTAGCGAGAAGCTTGTGTTATCGGACAGCAAATGTTTTCACTGTTGCAGCAACTTTTCACTGTGATTTAGATTTATTGCTTACACTCCTCGACTGAGATATGCTGTTTAACTCTTGACAAACGCTATTTAACCGTTGAAACACGATAGTTTTGACAATAACATGTAGCAATTCAAACCGTGCTTCTCAGAAAGCACACAGCTGTTTCCTGAGTTTTAAAATAACAGGAGATGTGTTTATAATGATTAGGATTTCTTACGGATGTGAGTCGCTGATATTTGGAGACATTTTCAGACGTTTCGGAGGAACGAGCTGGTTGCCTTTCTATACTCTTCAGCGTACCTGGTGTCAGATCCTAGACGATAGTGCTCTTCATGATGAATCCATATTACATTAACAAACCGTTCACTTCTTAATGAGGCAATAGCTGTTTGTTCTGACCAGTATCTGAAGACCGTACGTAAATATGCACTACTTTGCCAGCATGTAGAAGTATATTTTTGTTTAAGCTAGTTGTACAAAATCCTGTGCTGCGTGTGTTTAATGGTGACTTTAAATTACATTTTTATAGTAGACATTGATGATGATCAGTTGTGTGTATTAATTAATTTAAACGGAATACATGGAATTTGACTTCTGATTCATAGTTTTCCTTTCGGCGTTTTAACCAAATACCGTCTGTCCTGTTACGGATTTTGGTGACTACCTCGGGTCCTCAAATGTTGAATAATACCTTAAGGTTGGTTAAGGACGCTTTCTTTTTCTTTTAAACCACCATTTCTTCCAGGTGATGATATTTAACTAATAACTTGGACATTATTAATACTCAAATAACAGGCTTGTTTATTTGTGATGCAGTTTATATTTTATGGAGTGCCTTGGCTGTGCTTTAGTACAGGCCGTTAATTGTTTTCTGCGTTTTCGGTTTCAAGTCCGGGACAGTGCGTGTGGAATTTATTGGCAACCTAATGGCACAAATCTTTTACCGAGCGCGTCATTTTTGCCATGTCAGTTATTATAGAAGTAATGCCCCATATTTATTGATCTATTACCCGGAATTGGACAGTGGGCCCACTACAGACGAAAGGTTCTCTCAGTCCGTCCAACAGAACGAAGAATATACTGAAGACTCTTTAGAGGGAAAAAATAAATTTTAATTAGAAAAAAAATTGAGGAAGATGTGTTTCCCTCATCCACTTCATATCTTCTTTCACTTTCACTTTGCATCCGATTTCTTGTTTCCTTTTCTCTATCTGTTCTAACTTTCTGGTATTTTCCTTGTTTTTCATTGTCTTCCTCTTTTCTGGTTTCCTGTTTCTTTTCATGCTATTTCTCGTGTCTGTCAGTGTCATATATCCGCTGATGCCCTGAATGGCTTTCTAAAATTATGCCATTATCGCGGCTTCTAAAATCTGCAGCATACGTTCTCTAGCCTCTTGTAATTCTCATATGACACAACTCTTGCTATATGTGTAAGTGGATTGTGTTGTTACTATTCCGGAGCCAAAAAATGATTGGGTCACATCATAATTCCAAATATGTGATCAATCTGTGACGTTAGTGCCATGGGCCTTTAAGCTGTAAGCAGTGTAGGGTCAATGTTATAGCACTGCGATGTCCGAACACCCCGGTTGCCAAATCCACTTAGGCAATTCCGAAATGGATTACTTGTCAAGTTTAACAATCGACGTATGACAGATGAGAAGAAAAAACTGTGTCTGAAAATTCGCATTGTGGAGATAAAAAGGGGCTAGCAGTAGTGATTGATTTCTTGATGCGGAAAATCATCTAAACCGAGCTTTGAACCAAGGCCTCAGTGACATATCGGTGAAAGAAAGTCCTTTTTGAGACATGCCCACATCACTCCACAAAATAAATCTAAAGGCTGTGACTTTGTTATGTTACTATCCGGTGCCCCGAAACAAACGGGTTTCTCATAAATTCAGCATCCTAATTTGTTGTGTTTTTACATAAGAATCAAAAGTTTCATATTATCGAGTCACTTCAGATGCGTTCTTAAGTTTGAAAATGAGACTGTTAGGTTCTATATATCTGTCTGTCTGTCTGTCTGTATATCCGCCTGTCTCTCAATCCTACCTCGTGGAACAACTCCACTTACACTAGACTAATTTTCGTGATATTTTAAGTTGGAAACTTTTTTTATTATCTATCGAGAATAGTGTCGGTTAAGATCGGGCAAAGTTATTGGGTGCTTTATATGAATTCGCACGTTCGTTTGTGGTTAGTATCTCTCTGAATTCTTCTCCAAATAAAAAAAATGTTTCACATAAAATTTCATAGAAAATCGAAACAGGTCTTACTGTAGGTATATTTAATCAGTAAATTATGCCGTTTACAAGATAATTATGAAAAATTAAGCACAGCCAGACACGCCGTTTATCGTGGAACACAGTGTGGCACGAAAAATATTAGATTTGCATGCCGATTAATTAAGAAAGCAATTAATAGGCTTAAAATATTTAATGCTTAAAATTAAAATAGCGTATAATGTAACTCCTTTTGTAGCGCGTATGGGGGAGAGGGGGAGAGTAGGGGTATATGCAGGGTTTTGGTGAGGAAATCTGAGGGAAAGAGACTACTTGGAAGATCCAGACATACATGGGAGGATAATATTAAGATGGAGATATGAGAAGTGTGATGTTAGGGCACGGACTCAATTGATCTGACTGAGGGTAGGGACAGGTGGCGGGCTTTTGTGAATACGGTAATGAACCGTCGGGTTCCATACAATGCGGGGAATTTCTTGACAAGGTGAGAACCAATTAGCTTCTCAAGAAGGACTCTGCTGTATGGGCTAAGTAAGTAAGTAAGTAAGTTACTCCTTTTTAACTTGTTTTCGCTGTACTTTATAAACCAAACTTTGTATAATGGGGTGATTTGTGGTTTGCATTTTTCTATAAATATTCTTAGAACATTACACGAAACATTAATGTAAGGGAAACATGCGTCAGAAATGTTTGTAATTGGAAGTGTATTTAAAGTGTTGGTCAAGCAGCCCTAACTAACGTATCGACTTGAGAATTTTGAGGAGACCATGTCAGGATAATATTAAGTTGAACCTTGTATAGATAGGATGTGGGAGTGTGGACTCAACTAGCTCAAAGTAAGGTTCATAGGCCGATTTATTTGACCACTGTAATGAGCCTTCGCCTTCATAAGAGTGGGAACAAAAAAGGAAAATAATTTATTGGCTTAATTTACTCTCACTTTTTTTATGGCTCGACAGTCCTTGTGAGTCTAGGTCTCCACATTGTCTAGGTTCGGGAAAAAATTTAAAAACCCCACTGGGTAGGATTCATCTGGACGAGTGATCAGCCCGTCGCAGAGACTTCTACCTGAAAACACACAAGAGGCAGACATCCAAGCCGCAGTCCCAGCAAACCAAAGGCTGCAGACAAATGCCTTAGACCGCGCGGCCGCCGGGATTGGCCTTTACTCCGAACTGCCAAAGAAAAATTCTGGGTTAAATAGTTACTCATTAAGTTAGGCCAAAAAAATGAAAAAATCAAGTATTTATTTATCCCAACTAATGCACACAAATTATTTTAATTGTTAAACTGTTTAAAACATTTAAAACTATAACATTTGTTCCAACATGTTTCTGTTTACATAAATCATCACCAGGGAGCTACAACCTGCGCGTTGCCACAGTTACAATGTTGATTGCAATATACAAGTCGTTGTTGAAGTATTCGGTATTATGGCTGCATATTTCGTTCAGCCTTCAATAAAGAGACCCCGTATTAAAATACAGGGTGATTAAAAAGATGGACTCAGTTGAACAGTAAACGGCGCCTCAACACACGTCAGACAGTTGGTTGCGGTATTCCAAGTTCTCTGCTCGCTCTACGGGTTGACTTGCGTGGGCTACGCTCAAAACTCT
>Ga0123352_10005170_pt1 | contig 19528 bp, 12 predicted proteins | sample TergutLab28metaG_FD_89700 | JGI IMG/M metagenome (GOLD analysis project Ga0123352, IMG submission 89700) | Labiotermes labralis P1 segment gut microbial communities from Petit-Saut dam, French Guiana - Lab288 P1 | ecosystem: Host-associated > Arthropoda: Insects > Digestive system > Gut ... | reverse complement strand
GTGAGCGTGAAAGTAAAATGATAAAAAAATGAGTGATTTTTAAAAAAGAGAAAAAAAGGAAAGAGGGGGGGGGGGGGGGGGGGGGGATAGGGAGTGACATGTTAGGCAAGTGCTGATCTCTCTTCTCACTCAATTTACAGCTAATACTCCTCTTAGTCCCACAAGAACATTGTAAGTTGATCTGAACCCACATTCTTATTCTGTCAGCTGAAAGACATAGTGGGAAACATATTTCTTTACGACACCAAAAACTTCACGTACGCCTCAGTTGTGTTGTGAGGCAGATAAACCGAATCTTCCACTCTGCAACACGTGACGATGTGTGCATCTGTTTTGCCAGTTATCATTTTAAGTCGAAAAATAAATTCTGCAGAACTGTGAGGTTTAGTTTAAAAATACCAGAGAATTTAGTTCTTATGGGTTGTTGCACCAATTGGCAGGGTGATCCATTCCAAATGTTTTGAAGAAGTATATTGCGTTCACCTACAAGAAATTATATATTTTTCTGATATTTTAACCCTTCAAGATGGAGGTAGTACGTTCCTTCGAAACGCTGGGAATAGATATCCCTGCTCCTCAGCACCAGGTCCCAGATATCTGAATCCTAAACACAAAGCTTCTACATTGTTGAATGGATCTGGCTGACCGTCATGAGAACTTCAAACTTTGGAATACAGAAGCAGGTTTACTTTATTTGTGACTAATTTACAATGAAAGTTTATGTTATGATGAAAGTTTTGAAATAAGTTACATGCTTCTTCTTTTAGACATAACAAACTCTACATTCTGTACAACAATTCTCCTTTAATTTTAATCTATGCTCTACTGCAATACTGTTTGGTCATTTTACAGGATAATCATCAGGGGGTTAGTGTACCAGTAAAATTTCAAACAGAGTAATAAACTTAAAATTCCTCATAATTTAAACAAACACAGGAAACAAAGTCCCCCCCTCCCCCAACCAAGGGACCACCCCCACCCCAGCCTCTAAATATACACAAAATAAAGCTTATGTTTGGAGAATGAAGGAAGAGATTTTGACACTCAGAGGACTGTGCATCATGATATATTCTTATTATAAAACCAATAAAATTCACTAATTTCTCAAATTTATTTTTGGAATAGAACTCTACATGTTTTGGCAGGTTTTCTGTCCATCATCAGGAGTCTAGTACTGTATACACAGCAATAGGTATATGTCGTACAGGTTATACTGACTGCTTGCTAGCGGGAGTTCCATCCTGATTGAGCTAGCAAGCAATCAGCATAACCTGTATGACATATACCTCTTGCTTATACTTTTCAAGAGAGTAGTTTTTTAAATTAAAAAAAATCAAGAAGTATATCAAGTTCACCTGCTCATAGCTAACTCGTAGAACAATCAATGGCCTTATATAGAAAGCATAATCGAAGAACAAATGAAAACCACCTTCAACACTAATTATAAAAAACTGGGCAAAAAAAGATAACCTTATACACAACCAGATAAAGACACCTGACATGCCAGTAACTTTCTATCCTAGAGTCATAAATGAGACTAATATGGACTATTCTAATGAGGAACTATCTTTATTGAACAAAGGACTAAAATAAAATTTAAACATGGAAAAGAATGATAGGGTAACCAACTTTGCCCTTGGAGTGGAATGACCATCAAACACTTACCTAACAGTGACCAAGAAGGTTACAAATGGCAAGTTGCCACTGTACAGAATCACTTTATACTCAAGATAAATAACTTCCAAATCATAAAGCTAGAGCAGCCCTAAGACAATTAAAATAAAATGTAATGAAAACAATGCAAAATCTGATAATTCTTAAAATATGAGATTATATTGACAAAATCAAAAACTTTATAAATGACATCCAATTAACTAAGATAAATACAGACCATATTTACTCAATTCAAAATATGATTAGGAAAATAATTAATTCAAGTATACCAAATCAATGAGTTTATAAATGGAAATATTTCAACCTTAATCTCTCCCTCCTAAAATAAGAAGTCTTATCAATACAGAAAAAACTAGGTGTCCCATCTGTCCTGTTGTACACTGGAAAAATGAAGCCATGTACAAGCTATCAAAACCTTTTACAGACAAAATTAATCAGCTCGTTCCTCTGCCATACATTTTAACATAAAAAACACTGTACACTTAATCCATTCACTAAAAGAAATCCCTTTAAATGCTGATGCAAACTTTGCTTCCCCACACATTTTTTATATATGTTCCAATAACCTTATACCAGAAATGAAAAATATTTTAAGTGATATTATAAGTGCGAATATGTTTAACACAGACAAAAAAAAAAAACATGAAGTTCTAACCTGGTATGATGTTTTTACCAAACAAAATTATTTTTCAAGTAAAGAAGAAATAATCTTTGAAAACAAAGACTTAGTGATGGGTGCTCCTTCATATGCTATACTGTTGGTTTTTTTACAGTATTTAGATTCGCATCATGTCACAACCCGTGTCTATAAAACGTCATATTGTAGGTTATTTCCATTACATAGATGATATCCTTGTTATGTTTGACTCTTCCCAAACAAACATAAATTCCTCACTCTCACATTATAACTGCATCCACCCCAAGTTACACTTTACTGCAGAAATATAAAACAACAACATAATCAACTATTTGGGCATTTGTATACATAGATCTCAACAAGATCTATCTTCTTCTACATATCAAAAACTATCTTTTGCAGACACTATCATCCCCTGCACTTCATATCATCCTGCACAATACTAATACACAGCAGTTAGATATTTATATGATCAACTACTCACCTAGCACCATGATAATGATGCTGAAAATTAAGAGTTGAATTCTATTCATAGCATTGTGTATAATAATTCCTTCCCCATTTTAACTTCCAAGACTATTGATAAAAAACAAAATACAGAACCAGACTCTGACAAAACTAAACACAAATGGGGTAACAATTGCTTATGTGGGGAAAAGAAATTACATTTATTACAAAATTATTTAGACAACAAATTTGAAAATACCATATAGAACAGATAATACTATCAAACATATTCTTAAACCTAAAGACCAAAATTTTAATAAATGCTAGCAGGGTTCATAAATTATCCTGCCATGATTGTGGTATGGCCTACATAGGCCAAACTGAAAAAATTCTTAAGAGATATAAACAACACCACCTATCTTTCAGGAATAATAATACATCTTAAAATTTTTACTTCTACTTGAAAATTTCACACATATGGATCCATGGAGAATATATATAATGTAGTTCATAGTGAAATAGTGTATATGCAAGTAAAGAGCGACTAAGCCCACGTACTTAAATATTATATTATCCTGTACATTAACAGTACACCTATAAGTATATTGACACAAATAACTGCCACACATTTTTATAGTTCTGTATAAGAGGTCTTATATACTGTACTACCTTAATTATAGGTACCACTAATAATATTAACTATGTGACAGATGAATGGCTCACCACTTTTGTACTTTCAACCACCCACATATGAACTACAATTCATCAGCTTAAAATGTGGACTTTTATGGAGGTTTTTTTTTCATTTTAAAAATCTTTTAAGAATTTTAAATGTATATAACTTAATCATTAATTGTCTGTATTATGCATTTTTATATATTGTAAATATGCTTACCAGATGTGATGTTCACATATAATTTATGTAGGGATGAGCTCTCAGACATACATTTTATAATCAAATGTATGGCTAAGGTTATGTAATTATCTTTTTACATTTTCTGATACATGTGGCCTGATGATGACTACTTTATGCAGCCAAAACATATAACTGCTTTGGATTTGCTACAACAAAAGTTGTGCATCAACAGATGACATCCATATTATTGCATATAATGGAACGGTATGTGCATGAAACATCACATGCTGCCAATAGTATGTGGACATATTCTCCTACTTGTACAAAGTATCTAGAATGTTCTGTGCATTTCTGCTCTGCCACATGAGGTTCAAGATCCTGTTCCAGTGGACATCCAGTACACTTTGTGTTCTACACCACACATAAAAAATATGCATCATTCAACAACGTTCATGATTTTACACACAGTCCATACATCCTTACATGACATCTGCTGCATAGCTTCCACATTTGTGCTCAGAAACTGCTGGCTGCAATGGATTGTCTGCATCAGTGTTTTCCAACAATACTTCCATGGAGAAATGGCTATCATAACTTTTCATACCCTGGAGAACCCTATGTATTGAAACAGTTATAGGCCAGAAGAAGTTTACAGTGGGGAGTGCAATTCAATTACTGCTACATTATTCTCAAATAAATGTATTTGTAAGGACCTCCTATGTCAGTCAGCTTACACTGTAAGAAAAACCTATAATATTTCTCCTGTTATCTTTTGTCTCATCTAATTATTTTTGAATATCAAAATATCAAATCAAAATAAAGCTAACTTAAGCATCTCAATAAAATACACATCTGAAGTCAATACATTTACTTTCATTGTGACACTTCAGCCATATCTTTTTGCACAAATACTGAATTCTTTGCCAAATTTTTTACCAATATGCTGGAAGTTCTTCCCCATCAGATATCTGGAACTACTCACTCAGTGACTAATGTAAGGTACAATAACATTCTAAAACATGTCACTTGGCACTGTGATAGGTGTTCTATGGTTGGTACTATTCCCCCAATAATATGGTACATCTTGCAACATCCACTCAGTGTTATTGTATATACAAAAATACACGGTCTGCTGTAGTGGAGAGTAGCAACTCTTCAGCAAAATGCTGGTCCGTACGTGTGTGCCATGCACTGATAGCTTTCACAAATCAGGGGGACAAAAATTAAGGTGTCAATAGTATAGCAGTGTTGGCTCAGACAGCATCAGCTGGTAGTTCAAGTGCCCAGTTTTTTGCCAGGCTCTTTGCTACTGCCTTGAGTGCAGCTAGCCTTGCAATTATCATTTCTTCACTACACAGTGTGCTGTTGCTCTACTACTGCTCCTGCTGGTAGAATGCACCTTGCGATATTACTGCTTGGTAGAGCAAATGAGTAACTGGTCAACTGATGTTGATGCCACAAATAACCACTTTTTATGTTTTGCCACTCTGTAGAATCTAGACTGCCGGCTCTGTGAATGACAGATGTGCAAAGCTCATCACAGTGGTGGAGAGAATGACATCTAGTGCTGTCTTCAGTGCCAGCACTGAAAAAGCTGCCTGCAAACTGGAGGTGCTGCTCTAGTTTGCGGGAGCCCACAAAATGTATTGCTGGAGTCTGGTCACTAAAAGGGACAATTTGTGGGACATGGTGAAAAGCTCACATAGCACAATGATCATCGGTGGTCATGGTGAATTTGAGTCATCTTCTTGCCCACTTACTGGCGGTTCCAGGAGAGGCCCAGAAGATAGAAAGAGCTGTACTGTATATAGCATATTACCAAATAAATAATAATAGGAATCAATTTCCATTAGTACTATACAGTTAAAGAATTAACCTTGTGATTTCACAGCAAATCTCCACCACACTATCACAAGAAGAATGCTTCCATGTCTACAGAAAATGCAGTACATTGTACATATAAGGCACATGTTTCCTATTCTGCCATTATGGTACCAGTTATTAAAAAACAAAATGTTGGCAGCAAACATTCTTTTTTGTCATAACATATGTTAATTAAGAGTCAGTAGCAGTTTATGTCAGAGTTATTAGCAGTTATGAATAACAGCAGCCAATGGCAGCAATAAATGTTAATGGAAGGCATCCTAGAGTCAATAATATTGTAATAGGTTTAGTACCTTAGTGTATTTTCAGAACACAGAATTTTTATACTTGGTTTAAATGGATTGTAAAGTACTTTATACAGTTCAGTTATTGTTGATAAAATTGTTTTAAAGCAAAAATATTTTATTTTTCCAATGGATTTTAAGTTCAGAAAGTTGTCATTTAAATTCCATATTTTAAAGACTAGAAGCACAAACATAAGTCTTACAGACAGCATTTCATGTGAAATACACTACGGAAGCAGACTTCTGTTTGACAAGAAATTTAGGATTTACCTAACCTGCTTAAATTCTACAGCAATAGGAATTCCCAGGATACCTACAAGGCCCAGTGTGATGAAACAGCTCTCTGTCCAGCCAGCACCAATGGTTAGTGCACTGTAAAGCAAAATAGGATTGCTCTTTCCTCTGCATTACGCTATAACCCACTGGCAAGTAAGTCACATTACTCTAGCACAGAAAGAATTGCAACTCGCAGAGTTCCTCTGCCCCATGTACAATGCACTCTTCACCTGATATGTTCACAATTGTAGACAAAGTTTTGTTTCCTTACTACTGTGTTTACTTCAGTAGCAAAATTAATCTGCAAGTTGTGATACATATTTATGTGGGTATCAAAGTATTTGGTCAGTAGTATATGGAAATCTTGCTCAGAAATACCCAAATAAAATCTCCCTTCTAGGTATAATAATGCAGCCCTTATTCCAACCAACACAATTTTATATCGCCACATCATGCATTAATTGATGGAAGCACCTGTTATCACTGTATATTATAACTAAATTACAAAGATGATTCAAAAACCAGAAATAAAGTTTTTATTCGACTGCCACAGATACAAGCAAGACTGCTAACATTTGGCAGCCACAAAACTCATGAGCTGACATTGCAAAACACCACTTCAGGCAAATCATTGTATCTGTTATACTTGTGACTGGGACATGGCTGTACTGGTGTCAATTTGCCCAAAGAAAGAACAAACAAGGGTGCTTATTTTTTTTTAGTGGGAAGAGGATTTAAAAGGTTTTAAAATTCACAGTTGTGTTTCTGCTCAGTGTGTGTGTAATAATAATTTGCAAGGCAAATCTTAGTATGTACTACAAAACAATATGTAATTTTGTAGAAATCCCAACAGTCTTCAGAGATGGAACATCCAGTGTAGGAGGGACAGGGTGAAATTCGTGATTATGCATGGCACACTTCTGTAAACGTCGTGTAAAAAATATGAAATTTAAAAATATGCAGGTCTTGATAAGTTTAGTTAAGAATTATATGGACAAATACTGTTTATTTTGTTGTATTTTAAACTGCATTATAACTTGAGTACTGTCAGCGAATTTACCTTACAGGGGATGGTAACATTTCTTTCTTTGTAAATTTTTTTCACAGCACATGGGGCATCTTGGCGGGCATTTTGCACATTCTATGCAAACACATATATCCACACAGCATAAGTATGATGTCTGCAACACTGTTGTAGCAAATTTTGCTCATATATTTTGTGTTGGTTTACATACATGTTTGAAGGTATGAGGGACACATAGGAATGTCAAGAGTATGTTAGTGATGTAACACTCTTATCCTGATTTTTTTTCTTTTTTTTTTTATCCTGACTTCATCAATTAATTTATGAAAATGTTAACTTAGTGGTGCTTCTGGAATATGATGCTGTGTCACTAGGTACTTAGTTCCTGACGTTCGAGACAGCATAGTGGTCTCAACTTGACCACCAAAGACGAGATCAGCATGTTGACTTGAAATGTTGGGAACCAATTACCTATGGTTGCAGTGTCACATTCCAGAAGTACAGCAAACACAACTCAGCAGTTACTAGTTGGCATGCCTTGTACAGCATTCATGAAATCGGTGGATTTCTCTCTCCTGCTGTACCTAATGTGATATTGACAGCGTCCTTGCACACTTGTGGTAATGGGGCAGATTATTACTTTTGATGACCAGGGAGACAAACTTCTTTTGCCCCTGTTGTTTGCAATGCTGTATTGATCCCTTGAGGTTCAAGAGCCCACAGAGCATCTAGCGCGGGGCTACCCAATTTCAACCCATCGCAGGGCCGCATGTTTCGTATGGACTCGTCTGAGTGCGGCACAGGTGAATCGATGATCTGTGTTGTGAATACACATGTGAAAGATTGGTCCACTGTATGTTGTCTTACAAGTGATGAGTTATAGTTCCTAAATATTATCTTTGCTAATACAGTTGCTGTATTATATTCTGTAGACCTATTATATTACGGTAGTTAGATTTTATTGTCCAGACCGGTCCTGGGACCCACCCAGCCTCCCATGGATACCGGGTTTTTCTCGCGGATACAGCGGCCGGGGCGTGACGTTGCCTACTCAACCCCATTCAGCGCCGAATTGAAAGAAAACGTTTAGCTAACCCTCTACTCCCCTTCTGGCATTCATGGCCAGTTCTAGGGTGAACTTTACTTTTACATTAGGTTTTATTACTGAAACTATTCAGGGAACTATTCGTCGGGGTCGACATGTTGGCCAGCCCTGATCTAACATATTCCTTGTAGCACGTCTATAGCAGACGTAGTAATCCGTGGCAGCAACCGGAACGTCACGGCTAGGCTCACCTCGGGTTGGGGGATGTGTGTAGCAAAGATAGATCGTCATTGTAGAGTCAGAGGTGGTTCCAATTAAACTATGATTATGGTACAGTTTACACCACATGACCACAGCTTTTACCGCCATGGTTCCTGCCTGTTCCGGTTTGTGAACGCGTCACTATCACAGATTACTATTGTCGTGATGTTGACAGCTTGGATGGGACCAAACGATCTGATTATTATGTATCTCTGGTCCAACGTGCGTGCGCAACATGAATCGTAGGACCTTCCGTCTTTTGGATAGGTGTAGTGGATGCGAGTAGAAATTAAGTTTTTTTTTTTGTAAAAATGTGTATAATGATATCAACAATTGTGGCGAATTATGATTAAATAAATTGTATCAGTTCCTTTCACTTTAGATGGTTGTATTTGGGGCATTTTGTTCTTGGGGGATCGTATTAGGGAGGGAGTGGTTATGTTTCGCTGTGTTGTAGCTCACATTGAGTATAAACAGTTGGAATAAGCAATGCATTCTGTGTGCTAGTGTTATGTGATAGCATTTTTCTTTATTCTAAGTGACGTCTGAACAATGGCAACTCTAGAGAAATTAGTGAAATCGTTAGAATCCCTCAAGTTGCTGCAACTATCACCAGCACTGTCAGAGGAAACGGCTTTAAGGTATGCTGGTAATTTTCAGAACTGGTATAATTACAGGACGAAGAGCTCTCCAGTTTGGTAGGGTCTGAAAATGTACAGGTGCGTGGGATGTCCAGATCTCATGTGAACTTACTGCACCAACCAGCATTTCACGTTTTTGAGAGTTTACATTCGGCCATAAGATCAAATATTTTAATCCACTCAATGTAGGAGGTTGAACTAGTTCCAGCAATATCCAGTTATTGTGGCAAAACATTTGATAGTCGGTGCAATAATGATAACACTGCAACTGCAATTTCCCTTCAAGTTTACGTGCTTAGTGTGATATGACCAGTTGCTGGAGAAAAATTTTACAGAATTATTTTCTAGTCTCTTCTGTGATTGTTGAGGAGTATGGCAAGCAGGATATTTTCAAACTTTCATTGGAGTAGTTCTCATGCAAAAGTTCCCAGAATTTTCTTCTGGATACAGTCCTGTTTTTTCAATATTTTATATGTAGTAGGTTTCCCTGACATAATTCTAAGAGCTACCATGCTTCGTGATGTCACACATCAGTATCAGGTAATATGCTGAAGTAAAGATAAGTTCCTTCTGGTTCTGTCTTTTCATGTTTGTTATTATTGCTGTTGCTACATTCCTGTAACAGAGTTTGAAATGTGGTAAGGCGTGATTGTAATTTCTCAGACAAGTCAGGATCATGAATTACCTTTAGGCGCAACAGAAAATATTGTTTCCCCAGAGCTAGTTATTCCATTAATTTTTGCCCCCATAAATCTTGGATTTCTGAATAATTGCTGTATGTGCCATACCCAAGTTAGTTCTAGCAAAGAACTTCTGTTGATATCATTTGTATATCCATCATATGCACACAACAGAATTTTGTGTTATATATAAACTTCACCCACCTACATGTTTCATCAGTAAATTACCATCCTCAGGGAGATTTCAGTAAAAAGGAATATGTGCTATTACATCAAGCTGACATGTATAATGTTACATATATAAACTAGCTGTAAATACAATAATATAGGTACTATGGCTGTTGTGATGTTGACATGTTCTAGGTTAAAATTCATTGATATGTCTTTGCTTATAACACATGTAGTTCTATGTATACAAACATCTGACGTTGATGTTTTTGAACCAGAAAGATCAAGTCCAGTACATGTGGATGAAATTTTTAAGTTTGGAGGGAATAAAATTATGTTAAAATGTCAAATAGATATATGCCTTTCAATATTTGCATACCCTCTGGTGTGTATTGATGTGTCCTGTGTAGGAACGTCTTATGTACTAAACTAGCATTGCAGAGCAGATGATGTAAGAGTGGTGTATCTGCTATGCGCATGCGTATTGGGATTGTATGTCATAAACGAAAGTAAAAAAGAGTATTGCTGTTGTCTTGCTGTGGTGCAAGTTAATTTGAACAAAGTTCATGGCAAGTTTTTTACAACTTAGAAGTCACCCTGTCTTTCATTGATTTTCGAACACTTGCAGGTTTGCTGATTCTGCTAGCATTCTGTGGTAGTGTGCTGGAGCTGCTGGCTGCCTGTTGAAAATTCTTTTCTTTTTGCTTGTTTGCTTATATTTGTCTCCCTGCTGCAGACTCTTCATGATTTTTGGTCTTGATAACTTTTTTGTATTTTCTTGTTTCTATTTTCATTCCATGAGCAGTGGGAATATAATATCACTCATATGGACATTGGAGTGCTGTCTAGAGCCCAGAGGGGTTCATCTGTGACACTGTCTTTCCCTATGTTAGTGCTTTGCAGCCCACAGCATGATACTTCACACTTTAGCATGAGTGAACCACACCCCTGTTTTCCACTGTTATGTGTGTTACCCTCCTGTCTGATGTGGACACCACAGCAAGGTTTTGTTGGGCCATTTCAAGGTTCTGTAATTTCATTTGTCTGGAAGCATGAAGAATATCACAATTGGGATAGCCACTCACCAGCTGGTTTGGACTGGATACCTTCAAAACATGATTAGACATGGAAGATATAATAAGTGAGAAAATTTTGTCACATGATTCAGACATGTTACTGACAGGCATTCTGAGTTGTTATTGCTCAAGAGATGCTGGTCATCATAGGTATACAGTTTGTTAATAGTAATGTAGTATTATTGTTGTGCTATTGCAGGATATTAGATATTTTTTAGTTCTAAAAATTACAACTTTTCAGAGACTTGCTGTGTCTCAACAACTAGGAGGAACCCAGGTGAGGAGAAAGAGCTGCCTTCTATGTAGGCCATGATAAATTTTATCTTCATACGTTGGGGACAGTCAAAAGAATGGGAATCCTTTCCCTTCATGAAGTGGCTGTTATGTTTTCAGCCTAATCTGCAGTTAAAAGAAATCACCATGTATTGATAAATAGTTATTGCTAGGAAATTCTTTTTAACAGATTAATTAATTAATTATTTATTCATCAGATCCATATACGATTTAACAGACCTGTTGGATATGGAACTTGTCATCAAAATACAACACCAAATGTACATGCCATGTCAAAGCATATGTCATAGTGACAAAGAATCATATAAATGCAGAATGAAGAATGCATACAGTTAATTTAAAATCAATATAATAATATAATATATGGAACAATAAATTACAATAGAAGTATCAAACAAATTTATTTACAAAATTAATACTTTCTGTCATGGTAGAAAAATTATATTAATACAATTGTAATTTGTTGATGACAGATTGAAGTAAAAGTATAAAGCATCAAAATGTAGAATAATGGCTATTATTACATTTATAAAGTAAAATCAAATCCTAGAACTTAGTACTATCAAAATACTCATCCTGAGTATGTAGTATATAGTTGAGATTTGTGTAATACAGTTGGCACACCAAATATTTATCGTGATGACTGCATTAATTTTTATTGTTATTTTATAATGATTATTAATACAACACTATGAGATTTTCTAATTTAGAAGTTAAAAAGGCTGTTGTCATAGCCTCTTTCATCTCTTCTGCTGCCAAGAACCTGTGCCCAGTTTGCCCAGTTATGAGGGATTTCATTGTTGAAATGGTGATCAGCAAGGGCTAGAGTTGGAGGGTGGCGGAGTTACAAAGTCCACTGGTGCCTTTCTTGGTTAAATATTCCTGTATGAACAGAGATCAAGATTGTCATGGTGGGACAGACAGTTTCCACATTCTCAAAAATGTGTGTGTGTGTGTGTGATGAAGAGCTTCTTGCATTACAGATGTTGGGAGATTTGTTTTTACCTGGTTTGTGGTCTTCTTGAATATGTCTGGTGTTTATTTTGTCTCATTAAAATCTTTCACGTACATTCTGTGCCATCATTCACTACACAGTGGATCAGTCTTCTTCAAAATTCCTCAACTGTTAGAATGCTGCAGCTCAATTGGTGGTGATGTTGTAGTCTGGCCTGGTTTTGCTGTTGTTTTATGAGATGTCTTACTCTGTTATACATAGAATGTAAATGTTTATTCTTTTTCACATTGTAACATACTGGTGCACCTGTTTCTGAACATCAGATTTTCCAAAACAAAAGGAACCTTTTGTCCCTTCCATTCTCTCTCTACTCTTACTAAATGGACATACGCGCACACACACACACACACACACACACACACACACACACACATGAATATTGAGATGTGAAAATTCACATCAGTACTGTGTCACTAGGCAGCTGCTGAAAGAGTTGTCAGACTTTTAGCCTCTGTCACACATATTATTTCTATGAGTGACATTTTACTTAAATAATTTGAATTGACATAAAGTTTTAATTTATATTTATTTGAATTACAGGAGAAAGGAAAAAATAAGTCACTGTTTAACAGTAGCAGATGCAATGTGTCATTCCGGAGTGAAAGGAGCGTCAAACTTCTCCCAGCTTCTGAGCATTTCAATTGAGGTACTGCTTCAGCTCTGTGACGATTGTCATTCAGATGTTCGAATGATAGCAGATGAGAGCCTGAACAGGGTTATCAGGGTAAGTAGGTGAACAGGCTTTGTACTGCAAGGTTTGTCTTTGGGTTCAGAATTATGTAAAAAGATGGCTGAATGATGAATCTGCTTGTGATGTTTAGGTGTGCTGCTGCAATTTTCATGTCTGCCAAACTTTAATGCAGTGGTTGCTAGTTCTGCTGCATATTCCAGAAGTGCCAGTTATAATCTCATTACATAGACCAACTTCAAAGATTGAAGTTTTTTTAAATGTTTTTCCTCATTCTGTCTGAACAAAGATAGGATGAGACCATAAAATAAACACAGCGGCTCTCTTCCATATCATTTTCAGTTAATCATTTGTGATAATTCTGTAATTCACCACTGTTTAACTGGTACATTTGGGAAGTATTGCACTGTTTAACAAAGGTTTTACTTCTAGTATGAGCAAAGTAAAGGTGATGGAGTAGAACTCCAGTTTACCAGATATGGCTGTAGTTTATTTCTTTCACCCATAGTTTTTAAGAAATGCTCAAGTTTTATAATTAATGTTTTTGTTATTCACTTATGTATGTACCCATGTGCTTCATATTGATTATTTCTGTAACTGTCATAGATAACAAGTTTTATTTTGTTTTGTGGGCAACCCTAAGTAACAAAAACCTGAAAGTATGTCCTACTTTAATGATGTTGATGGTGTAATGAAATTTTTGGGACATGATTGTGAGGGTGAAGAATGGCGTTTGTTCACTGATACATCTAACGCAAGTCTGAAAGGTGTTCTCCTTATGTAGGATGTGAATTTCCTCCAATCCATGTTTTCATGCTGCTCAGATAAAGGAATTATATGAGAAGATGAAACTCCTCAGTTGAATGCAGTACAACATACATTTGTGGAATACTTGTGGAGATTGAAAGTCATAGTTCTCCTTGTTGGCATGCAGCTTTATTTACCAGGTTCTGTTGTTTTTTATGTGAATGGGACTTTGGTACAAAAGATTGTCACTGTTGTGTGAAAGAGTGGTACGGATGTGAGAAATTTGAACCTGGACAGAAGGACACTAGAAATGTACCACTAGTACATCTGAAGAAAATATTTTTACTTTCTTTACATATGACAAAGAGTTTTGTCAAAGTTCTGGACCATGATGGAAAGGCATTTCAATATCTGCTGCAGAATTCCCAACAGATCAGTGAAACCAAAATCAAAGAGGGGACCTGGTTGGTCCTCAGATGTGAAGGACAAGAATTTCAATACCTTACTCGAGTAGACTGAAAGAGGTGTTTCAGAAGCTATTGAAAGTAGTTGCTTACAACTTTGTAGGTAAACATAAGTCACCCAACTACAGGATAGTTGTTGAAAATATGCTTAAAACCTTCAGTTATAGGGGGTGGAACATGTTGCTCAAACTGCACTTCCTTCACAGTCATCTGGATGTGTTTACCAGCATATTTGGATGTGTCAGTGATGAGCATGATGAGAGATTTCACTAAGATGTCTCTACTATGGAAAAATGCTACCAAGGACAGTGGAGTCAAGGAATGCTTATTGACTACAGCTGGCAACTTACAAGACAAACTCATCTGCATACAAGATGAAATAAAGTGTAAAATGATTCAGCTAAATTGTGTTCTTGGTAGGGAACTATTGCCTATTCTAATATAGCACAATAAAATGGGAAAGTAACTGATAATACTTCATTGTAATAAATATTCACCCTAAATTAACCTCACTTTCTGTAAGATTCCCATTTTTCTCCTGAATATGAGAACATTAAAATGAAAAATTTATTTCAAACCGAGAAGGTGTCAATACTCTGTTTCTTTAAACCTTAGTCATAGAATTTTTATAATGTCAGATTTTGATTCAGGAGGTCAAGATACATAGAGTAACCCAAGTTTCATGCAGGAGTCCCCCCAAAAAAGAATTTTTAAGCAATGTTGTTGAATAAACTAAGAATCAAATAAGTTTCCACTTTATTTGTTGTACAATAGGGACACACTCATCACGTACAGCTACAGGAACTGCCTGGCATTCTGTTCAGTCATTGTCTTCTTGTTGGTAGACATGTTGGTGTCCCTTTGCTGCTAATGTTTCAGTAGTTCTTGGATTTAGCAGGAAATCAGTTTCATCTTCATTTAGCACTTAAGAGATGGTTCACTGAGAAAACTTATAAATTTACTAAAAGTCTTGCTGATAGATTTCTTCCAACCACTTCATCAGTGCTGCCCTTGTGGTATGGGCCTTACTAGAAGTTGAGTTATGAGCAACTTTCTCGCTCTTCCAGAAACATTGTTCTTCTGGTGTTTTTCTATCATCTAACCTACAACTGAAACACATTGTTTTGGAAGCAGATTCATTTTCCAAATGTTATGCTTCACTTGTACATAAGATGATGGGAAAAGTGAAAGAACAGCATTTCTAAGTATTGGATGCCACTTTCAGAACCCTGTGGAATTGAACTGTTCTATTGTTCATTGACTTACTGAGTACTGGACTGTTCAGCTAAATGACTGATTGACTAAACAACTAATTAACCAAACAAACAAACAAATGCACTCTCTGACTTACTGACTGACTGCCTGTCTAACTAACTCACTGGCTGCCTGCTTAACTAATTGACTGACCGACTGACTGAACAAACTACAGATGTCATTCTCATTGTTGTGATGTACTAAGTGGTCACATGAGTATAAGATTTGGTTTTAAGAAACATATGTCTGTGTTTGACACTGCCTGTGTGAATATTAGATAACCTCTGAACACATATAATTGCATTTAAAATGTAAGAAGGAATCTTCATAAAGCTCTGCTATCATATACCCATGGAAATGAGAATATTGTGTATCCTATCAGTCCAATCTCATTAAAAAAAAACACTAGGGAAGCAAATGTTGATATCGATAGCCCTCCTGTTGCTTGCATGGTTTGATACATTGCTGCACACTGCAACACACATGTTATAAAGTGTGAAGCGTGATGTCTGTATTAGCAGCATGGGTATTTTCTCTAAGGTCACCAAGTGGTACATGGCCAGGTATGCTACAGAAGTGACATCAGATGACCCCAGAAAGAAAAATCTAGGGGTATGAGATCTGGGGGCTTTGTGGCCATGCAGTTGGTTCCCTGCACCCATTCCATTGCCCAGGAAGAATTTCATCTGTCCAGCGCACTTCTCCAGCAAAATTAACTGGTGCTCCATCTTGCTGAAAGTAAAACTGACATACTGGGAGTGGCAGTTCATTCACATATGCTGCCAACATATCATTCAACAACTGGAGATATCATTCAGTATTAAGACCTACTTCCAGGAATGCTGGTTCCAAGAGTGTTTCCATGTATTTTGCACCACACTGTTATTCTTGGATTAGTTTCCTGATGAGCGTCAAATGCGTCATGATGATTATCCTACACCTGACACATGGTGTTACATCAGTTCATGCATCCATTTAGGTGGAAACAGGCCTCATCACTAAACATGATATTGTCTGCATGGATTCTTTGTGCTTTAAACCACTCACAAAATTGAACTCACTTATCTGTATCATCTCATGTAATTCTTGTACAAAATGTATCTTATACAGATGAAATAAGTAATGTAGCATTATTCACTGTACACATGACTTAGGAAGTACAGCTTCAGATACATACTCTCTCATGGATAATTGTGGACCTACTACGATCTTGGCAAGTATAACCGTACTGCTTTCATCGTTAGTTCAATTTCTTGGGCAACCTGCTCTTTGTGTGAAACACTGCTGATCTCCTGAAATCTTGAATAAATTTGACCAATAGAATGCTTCCAGGTTGTAGTCTGTTGGGATAATGACAGTGAAATTTTTCAGTTGTCTTTCGTTCACAAAGGCCACAGGCATGCAAAAGGGCAATTTCTGCCTTTTCCTGAACACTCTTCCTCTCAATTATATTGCCCACTTGTGTTTTCTGTCTTGAACAAACAGTGATGTTTTCTATGAGAACAGATGTATGGGGCATTCTGTATATGATGTCATTGCGATGCATTCACACGTGTGTGTACCAACAGATGTCAATAACTGAAGTTTGGTAACAGAGCAATATATGATCTCAGAAAGGCGAGATCAGACAAAATCTTTCATTAAAAGTAACTTTTGAAGAGTATCCAAAAATTTTATAACTTTCAGATTAAAACTTTCATCCAGTGGAACAGCGTCAACTACTTTAGGGTATCATGTGTTAGAAACCACCTCTCAGATATATTACTCATCAGGTAACAGCATAAAATAACATATATTTGATAAAATCCAAATGTGGCCAATTGTTTAAAAATAATGTTATTAACTGGTCACTTGTAGTTAGCATTTGTGTATGAGCTGAATATTTACTCGTTTGAGTAAGCCATTTCTGTGAATCTCTGAACCCATTTCCAGTGTTTCTGGGCCAAATGTTACACCTTGTTCCCTGTTCATCATGTTGTTGTAACTTACTAAAATTTTCCTATTTTCTTTGATATTTCTTCTCCTTTATAGGCAATGACAGACAGCAATGTTGTGAAAATTCAAGTGGAATTACATAAGGAGATTAAAAAGAATGGGAATCCTCGTCCTTTAAGAGCTGCGCTGTGGAGGTTTGCTGAACTGTGCCACTTGATTCGGTATGAGGAGGAGGAGGCATTGTTTATATAGTAACATTTTTGTTTTAGTAAAGTGTTGATTGACAGATATGCATTTAAGTTGTAGGCAGTTAAATGTTACTGGAAGAGACAGAGTAGTGTTCATTGAGGTGTGAGAATGATAGTAAACTGTATTATACAGAAGACAAGTAGGAGGTGGTTGTGGTATATTTTTACCCACATTCATGTCATATGGTTGGAGGATGTGATGACAAGAATTAGAAGCTCCTTCATCTGGTCAGGATTTGAACCACCAGACACCTTTATACTAGTCTAACACATTATTCATATGATAAACCTATTCTGTAAGATCTGTAAAAGTATGTTTTTTATGTGATTTGATACTTCTTATTTCTACATATTAAGCAAATTAATGTTTGCATGAGGCTAGAAATTTTTTCTGTCTGTTTACACTACATGGTCCAAGTTACTGACCCTGTTACTAAGTAACCCACAAATGGATACAGTGTTTCCTGCATAGGAAGGTTTGAAGAGAACCATTGAAAGGAACTTCTTGAAAGTGAACACTTCACATAAGGCATCAGTCTCCAGCCATTTTTGGGCAAAAGTAAACACCCATTATTGTGGTAGGTTTGTGGGCTGCATGTAAAAAATATCAATTTGTGTACCTAACTGCCTAAATTATTGTATGCTTTTTACAGCATATTCACAATTTACAAATGTGGCTGCAGGCCACAGGTTTGTGACCCATGATTTTAAGGGAAATGTAGAAATGAAGTTCAGGTTTTGAATTGACATTTGTAGTTTGGTTCCAATCAGTGATTTCATAGTATGTCAAACATCGCAACTGTACATCTATCAGGGCAGCTTAGATATCCAGTTACTTTAGTTACTGAAACATTTTCAAAACTGCATTCGAAGTTCCAACCTTGCTGCAGTATGTCTATAATATGCTTCAGTTAGTAGACAGAATTGAAAATATATCATGTAACACTGAGGTATATTTGGGTCCTTGCATACTGGAAACTTCTCACATGGTTGTATCATTTAAACCACGTGTTCAAACGGCGTGTTATTGTACACAGTTGTAGATATGTTATAGAAGGTTACTGCTATCATTGGGGTTTGGTACTAAGTTGATATGTTTTTGCAGAACCTATCACTTACTTGCCTGACTTTTTTTTGTCTGTGTGGAATTTATTGGTCGTGCATAATCTTCATTGTTCACCCAGGTGAAATATTTTGTAATTGCTGACTTACAAATATATTTTGTACACCATTTACAAGTATATTCATAATCCAGCTACAGACTTAATTTCATAATTTGAGACTTAATAGGTATTAAATCTAGGAATATGAAATTTGCACTGAGTTTTAGACGCTTGCATGTTGTGCAGCAGATGGTATACCTTCTGTTTTGTACTGGTTTTGAACACGTGTGTGTTAAGCGTGCACATATATTGTTCAGAACATGATATTCCTTGAGATATGCACTAAATTTTAGACACTTGTATGTTATGCAGCACATGATATTCCTACTGTTATGCACCAAAGTTTGAACACTTAATGATGTGGAGCATGTGATATGCATAGTCCTCTTATGCGCTGAAATTTTGAATTCAGTGTGTACAGTATATGTACTGTTGCAGACCACAAAAAGGCAAGCCATATGTGATGAATTTGATTCCGTGCATAATCCACATTGCTCGACGTATTGAAGAACCTGTTCTGGAGACATTAGCAGCTGCCATGCCCAAGATATTTAAGGCGCTTGGAAATTTTACATCTGATAATGATGTGAAGGTATGTAAGAATTTTATGTACAGCTGCTGTGCATTCACATTTTCAAATGACATTACAAAATGTTTCTCCCCCCCCCCCCAAATGTTTTAAAAATTGGTAAAGTAAACAAATTAATAAACACTTAACACGATTTGTTTAATACCCTTAGTATACAGGCAACATCATTTGATAAGAC